>MHCFR00700__coassemble_626_pt1 | contig 25602 bp, 28 predicted proteins | sample MHCFR00700__metabat2_low_PE_034 | metagenome-assembled genome bin MHCFR00700 | reverse complement strand
GACTTGACTATGTATCCTGCTCACCGTTCCGTGTACCGGTTGCAAGACTGGCAGCGGCTCAGGCAGCGATCGCTCAGAAGAACGCTTAATAAGTTAAGCGGTCAAAGTATTATAAAAGAAGCAGCCACACTGGAAACGGTGTGGCTGCTTCAATAATATCAGACTGTAACGATTGTGTCACAGCACCTGAAGTCGGTATCAATGTTGTGGGCAATAACCCTGGCTCTCAGATTTCTTGCGCCGCACATTCCGCTTCCGCTGGTGCAGGATACGCTGAGATCATCCGGCAGCACAAAGCGGATACACTTTACCAGAATATCGCGGCAGGTTGGATAATTATGCGCCGGTATGGTGACTGTTTTTACTCCGCGGGGATGTTCCGAGCCGCTGCAGTCAATCTCGGTCAGGATAATTCCGAGCGCCATGCGTTTATATGGACATACATTCCGGACTGTCACATTCAGCTCGACGATCCGTCCGGTAGATTCCAGATAAGTGTCTCCCAGATCAACGACCATGAAGTCTTCACAACCGTCAACAGTAAAATTCACGGGTGCGGGACATGGTTCCGGCGTAACGATGGTTCCGCAGTCGACTTTGACAGACGGATCAGGAAATGTTACGGTATTCCCCTCTGTATCTGAGTAGGTGATCGACTGGTTTACCGGTTTTGTGCCTGAGTTCTGTGAAGTGTGCCTTATATAGAATTCAAGAGTTGCTCCCTCATTTCCGGATACTCCAAGTTCTGAAATCTTCCACTGTAAAGTAGTAGGGTTAACTGACATTGCTGTTCCTTTTGTAGGAAGCAGGATGCTGGTGATAACAAAATCAGGGTTGATGACTTCGTTGATCACAATGTTTGTTGCTCCGGGTTTGGAGATGTTGGCGGCCAGATCTGCGAACAGATCTTCCAGGTCGGAGTCATCCGGTGTAACTGCCACATGAGAGGCATCCGGATCGGTTGCCCAGTCATTGAGCACGCTGACATCTATACCGTCAGCCCCGACAAGGCCGATACAGTAGATGACAATTCCGGCAGCACGCGCCGCAGCTGCAACCGGTGCCGGAGGAGCCCCGGAAGTTGTTTTCCCGTCTGTAAACATAACGATGACTTTGGCATTTGAGGACATGGGATCGAACAGACCGGCCGCCACAGTGAAAGCATCGGCATGGTTGGTCGAACCGCCGGCACTTAGTGCATTTACAGCAGCTTTTAAGTCAGCTACAGAAGTAATAAGCTGCGTATCCGCTGTTGCCGTGTCGGAAAAGCTGACAATACCGATATGGCTTCCTGAGCCAATGGTTCCGTCCTGTGAACTGTCTGTCGTTTCATCGATAATGTCGATAAAAGTATCGGCTCCGGCTTTCATATTCGCCAGCGGGCTTCCTGCCATACTGCCCGATCGGTCCAGCACGAGGACAATGTCTGTTGGATTGGACGATATGTCGGGAGCGGCAGAGAGTGCAAGTGTTACTTTCAGAGCGCCGTCACAGCCGATCTGAAGAGTATCGATCTGTTTGTTAGAATTTGTAATACCCATTGCATTACCTCCATATATTGTTAGTTTAGGGAAGATGCATCTTCTTCTAATATCATATGAAGGATCAGTCGAAAAGGTACGAGATGTCCTGTGTTCGGAACAGAGAAAACGGTCAGGATTTTTTGCCGTCGATCAGTTCGTCATAGGTCACTTCCAGCACTTCGCAGAGAGCCTTCAGCTCGATATCCGTGACATAGCGTTTGTTTGTCTCAATTCTGGTGATGACATTTTTATCCATGTCATATCCCTTTAACTGTAATTTGTAAGCCAGCAGCCGCTGTGAGTAGTTACGCCTTTTTCTTAATTCTATCAGGTTTGCGCTGATCAGATTTTTTTCTCCTGTATTTTTTCTGGGTTTGGGCATAGTTCTGGTTTCCTTCTTTCTCATTTGTCTCATTTTTTGCACCATTTTTATTGATTTTATATATACCTGGGGATATAATCGGTTGTAAAAGTGAGACAAAAAGGAGCAAAGATGGGAAAATGCAACAAAATGAGGAGGATTGTCCTGCACATTTCAACTGTAATGATCTGCTTTGCGGTTTTTGCGGCAATCTCAGCATGGAACCAATACTGTAAAAAAGATAATACAGGTGTGCCTGACGCCATAAGCAGCATTTGTGCCGGAAGTGAGTGCAGGCTTACAGTGTCTGCGAATACCTCCTGTATTGAGGACAAAGAAGCATTTGCTTATGAAGTGATCAGAATGTGCAGGGAGAACTCATTTCAGACGATAAAATTATCAACCGATGTGACGGGATGGCCTTCCAGCCTGGACATTACCGTCTATCTGCACAGAGACGATGTCGGGAGGAAAAAGCCAGAAATGCATATACGGTTCTTACCGCCGGATGACGGCGCAGAATATAATATAAAAGATGACAGCGCAAAGTATCAACTGCTCATAAAATAACAAATATGTAAGAGAAATCACATTTTTTTATGATCTTCTTCATAAATCTGTCACAAATTTCGTCTATCTTATGAAGTGTAAAAAAGATAAAGTCCGAAAGGATTTGTGAAAGGGAAAGAGGCAGAAGATTATGAGTGAACAATTTTATGATAATAATGAAAATAAAAATGGTGAATACCATTTCACGGGAGACCAGTTAAATAATAATAAAGAATCATCCCAGAGCGGCTCTGCGCAGAATACCGCATCCCAGAACGGAACAGCCCCGAATATGAATGCGGCGGCACAGAATGGATCTCCATACGGGACACAAAATAATGGCATGCCGCATAACGGGATGCCACATAATGGAATGCCGAACGCCGGGGCGGGCGGACATGCCAGAAAACCAAAAGTAAAGAAGCCGATGACAACAGGAAAGAAATGGGCAATGGTCGTGTCGATGGCTCTTGTATTCGGTCTGATCGCCGGCGGCACTATGTTTGGTGTCAATACGGTGGGAAATATGATCACCGGAACCGGCAGTCATTACACGCAGCTGTCACAGACAGAGACTGCCAGCAGCTCGGCGGCAAATTCTTCCTCTGATAGTTCTTCTACTGCTTCCGGTACAGTGGCAGAAGTTGCACAGAATGCAATGCCGTCTCTTGTAACGATCTCTACAATGTCAGTCGAGGAGATGCAGAGCTTCTTCGGAGGAACACAGCAGTATGAGGTTCAGGGAGCCGGAACCGGCGTTATTGTCGGAGAAAATGACACAGAACTTCTGATCGCTACAAATTATCATGTGGTAGAGGGAGCAACCAGCCTGTCAGTCGGTTTTGTCGATGAACAGAGTGTGGAAGGTGCCATAAAAGGCACGGATGTCAATAACGATCTTGCCATTGTATCCGTAAAATTGTCAGATATTCCGGAGGATACAATGAACCAGATAAAGATTGCCACGATCGGTGATTCAGACGAACTGCAGCTTGGTGATCAGGTAGTTGCGATCGGAAATGCTCTTGGTTACGGACAGTCTGTAACAAGCGGATACGTAAGCGCACTCAATCGTGATCTGACACTGACATATTCGGATGGAACGACGATCCAGTCAACAGGGCTGATCCAGACAGATGCTGCGATCAATTCAGGCAACAGCGGCGGTGCACTTCTGAACATGAACGGTGAGCTGATCGGTATTAATGAGGCAAAGAGCTCTTCATCGACAGGCGGGGCTTCTGTAGATAATGTCGGATTTGCAATTCCGATCGACAAAGCTCAGAGCAGTCTTCAGGAAATGATGAACATGGAGACGAGAGAAAAAGTAGATGAAAGTCAGGCATCTTACATGGGAATCCAGGGCTCCGATGTTTCAACAGAAGTAACCCAGCTGTATAACATCCCGGCAGGTGTTGTCGTGGCACAGGTAGTTGAAAACAGTCCCGCTGCTGAAGCCGGTATCCAGCAGGGAGATATCATAACAGAGCTGGACGGCCGTACGATCAGCAGTATGTCACAGCTGCAGGATACTCTCCAGTATTACGCAGCAGGTGAGACAGTGGATGTCGTGGTACAGCGCTCCGGCAATGGAGGCTATGAAGCACAGACACTGAGCATTACACTCGGATCTGCAGCAGATGCCCAGAACCAGTAAAGAAAATATAAGGAATATAATTTGAAAATAAGAAGTCCAAAGTTAAAGCGGCAGGAGAAATCCCGCCGCTTTATTTTGCCGAATTGTATTTTCAGTGCAGCACTTGACAAAGTGATGTCTTTTCATTCATGATTGAGAAAAGATATATAAATGGAAACGGAGCTGATTACTGATGCCAGAGAGACAGAGAAGACCGGAAAAAATGAAATATCAGCTTGCAGATGCGCTGAAGCAGTGTATGTCAAAGATGCCGGTGGAAAAGATCACAGTGAAAGAGATCGTTGAGGAATGTGGAACTACGCGCCAGACATTTTACCGCAATTTCAAAGATAAATATGATCTGATCAACTGGTATTTCGATAAGATCCTGCTGGAGTCGTTTGAACATATGGGAGAGGGCAGGACAGTCTATGAGGGACTGGTGAATAAGTTTTACTATATTGAAGATGAAAGGCTGTTCTTTAAAGCTGCGTTTCAAAATGATGCCCAGAACAGTCTTCGCGAGCATGATTTTCACTTGATCCTGAAGTTCTATACCGAGCGGATCGAGGGAAAGACCGGAAGGAAAATAACGGAACATATGCGCTTTCTTCTGGAAATGTACTGCCAGGGATCTATCTATATGACGGTCCGGTGGGTGCTTGGGAAGATTAAAGTTACACCAGAACAGATGGCTGAGTCCCTGGTGGATGCGATGCCTGCCGAGTTGGCTGAGCTGTTCCGAGAACTCGAACTGTTATAGTGACGAGCTGCAAAAGAGCTGACCAGAGTGACAGATTCCCTTTTTTGTAACTTTCTATTTTCTTTCAGGATTGTTAAACTATAAACATAAGAAAACGGACAAGTCCGGTAAAGAAAAGGAGATTGATAACAATGGCAAACAGAATCATGCTCAACGAGACATCCTATCACGGTGCTGGCGCAATACAGGAGATCGCCACTGAAGCAAAAGCAAGGGCGTACAAAAAGGCTTTCGTATGCTCCGATCCTGACCTGATCAAATTCGGAGTAACGAAGAAAGTGACAGATGTGCTTGACAATGCAGGACTTGCTTATGAAATCTATTCAGACATCAAGGCAAATCCTACGATCGAGAATGTACAGCACCGACAAAGAAACCATGCGTTCCAATTATCGCAGTGCCGACCACGGCAGGTACAGCAGCTGAGGTTACGATCAACTATGTGATCACAGATGTAGAGAAGAAGAGAAAATTCGTGTGCGTGGATCCTCACGATATGCCGGTCATCGCGGTAGTAGATCCGGATATGATGTCCTCTATGCCGAAAAGGCTCACGGCTGCTACAGGAATGGACGCCCTGACTCATGCGATCGAAGGATACTCTCGGAATCGCACACTCCATGGCTCATACTCTGGGCGCTGTATACGACACACCGCACGGCGTTGCCTGCGCGATGATGCTTCCGATCGTTATGGAATACAATGCGGACTGTACGGGAGAAAAATACCGTGAGATCGCAAGAGCAATGGGAGTAAAAGGCGTGGACGACATGTCAGTAGAAGAATACAGAAAAGCTGCAATCGATGCAGTACGTCAGCTCTCTGTTGATGTTGGAATTCCGACAAAACTGGAGGCGGTCAAAGAAGATGACCTTCAGTTCCTTGCAGAATCTGCATATGCTGATGCATGTGCACCGGGCAACCCGAAAGATGCAAGTGTAGAAGATTTAAAAGAACTCTTCCGCAAAATCATGTAAAATGTACGTCTGACGACGGCAGTGCCGAAAGGCATCACATATGAGAATATCCGGGATGAGGAGCAGAAATTTTGAGAGAAATATTTCTGCTCCTCATCCCGGAGCTTTTTTGCATTATCTACATTATCAGGAGAGGGGCGGCAGTAGTCAGGGCGCTATATCTTCAGGGAATAGCCGGCCATATTACCGCTTTTAAACTGTACTTCCATATAATCCGGATGTACACTTCCGTCATCGAGTATGCCCCCGGCATAGCAATCCATACTTGAAAGAATAAGTTCGATATCCTCCCGGGCCGTAACAGTGATGTCCATTTCAGAACTGAATTCGTCATAGTTTATTACAGCGGTATCGGAGAGTCGGGAGATCAGGTCATCACGGCGGCCGTCCTCTGCGGCGTTTCCGGCCGGATAGAGCGTGATAGACGACACGTCTTCGGGATCGATTTCGGTGCGAGGTGTATACCCATATTCTTCAAGCAGAGCGAGCGTGTTTTCATATTCCGGGTATAGATAAAGCTGAGGAACAAAAGAACTGCCATCTCCATAGTAAGCAAAACCAGTGGTATCATACGTGACCATGCCATCCTCTGTAACGGTTCCGTGCTCTTTTAAGACCGGATTCGGAAAGCTTATCTCAAGTTCGCCCAGAGATCTGCTGTCTGTAAATGTATCAGCGTCAACAGTGAGGACGTCTGTCTTATAGGCGTCCAGAAGAGCGAGCATCTGTTCTTTATCAAGTTTCAGCTCTTCTGATTTCTTGTAAATATCGGACAGAGAGATTGAGGAAACAGATTCTTCATCTATCTCGAAAATCGGAAAAAGCTGTTTTCTGTACTCACGGCTTTCCATTAGTTCTTTTAAAGCATCGGCGGTATCGCTGTATGTGAGGGCGTACTGTCTGTTAACGGTACGGCCGTTGGAAAGCCTGTAACGAAACAGAGCTGAGAAGCAGGCTTCAGTATCGTCCCCGGTACTGCCATCTGTATCATAAGCATTCTTTGGAGTTAATCCTTTTCCGAGGTTGTCAATTCCAGACAGTGCAAGTGCGTAAAGAGTATCTGTCATATCCTCCGGTGCAAAATATCCGGAAGAGGGCTCCAGTCCATGCTCTGACTCCGGATAAGCAAAATAACTCCGGAACGTATCCGGGCAGAAGCTTATGCTCTCAACATCTTCCTCATCAGGAATGTATGTATCATAGCCGATCAGGTCGAACTGGAAGAAACAGAGTACAGCAAGGACTCCCATAATAGACAGAAGTGAGGATTTCCAGCTCTTGACCAGAAGCTTCAGATCCATCGTATAGATAAAGTCGATCACGGCACAGATGATCACCGTTGCCAGCAGGCTTAACAGAGGAAGCCATTTGTTGCCGGAAAGCATCATCAGATCCTGTATTATCAGACTGACGAACAGCGCAGAGGGAATGCAGATGAGCACTTTGAGTATGGGTGCTATAATTGGAAAGACGATGGATGTTCCGGCAGTCTCCGAGGGATAAATGCGATATACCAGCACTGAGGCGGCGATAAGCAGGGCTGACATAAGTACTGATGCGGCAAGGACCGCGAAGCTGAGTGTACCGGCATTGCTTTGTGAGATCAGTGCCGAGAACAGCCCGACAGGAGAAAGATATCCTGCCAGTTTATCTGATAGATGGAGCCCATCGCTGTAAAACGTATTATAAAATGTATTTTCCAGCGCAGAGACCAGAGTAAGTGCAAGGAAGGGATACACGATCACTGCGAGGGATGCAAGAAGAGCCGTGACGGTCCGGCCGGTCAGCATGAGAGCGAAGACGCTGGCATTGTACAACACAAAAAATGCCAGTATCCCGCCGAGAACTGCTTCTGCACAGCGCCCGATAAGAGCCGTGGTCATACCCTTGCTCACAGCTCCTACTGTGATGGTCAGGATGCTGCAGATCAGATATGGAATAAGCACGATCAGCAGGCCGGACAGCCAGGTCGTCCCAAACAACACTGTGCGCTTTACAGGCAGGGCATGAAAGAAATCAGTCTTCTCCCTGGAGTGGATGTAGCTGAAGCCTGTCAGGGCAGAAAGGACCGCCAGTACTGCAATTGCAGCCTGGAGATATCCCATAGGACCTCCGTTGAGCAGTCTGGGAAAATAAAGGATCAGATCCGAGGTACGTTCTGTGTAGGTACTGAGGTACAGCATAGTATATACGGGCATCAGGAGAAAGAGGACAGTGCATGAAAGTGCAGAAAGCCATCCTCTGTGCCTGATATCCGAGCGGATCAGTTTAATGTAAAAAGAAATCTTTGATGTCATATCCGGCTACCTCCGTTTCGCTGATAAATATTTCTTCGAGAGTAAGGGGCAGAACCTCGATAAAGAGAGGCTCCTGAGCGTCTGCGATGCGCATGACTTCCGAGCGCTCCCCGCGCACGGTGAGTGTGAGTACCGATCCTGTGCGTTCCGATTTCAATACGTGAAGGCTGCGCAGGAGCTCCTGTTCCCGGAGCGGATTCTGGATGACGCACTGCAGTTTGCAGATCTTGCTTCGAATCTGGTCGATGTCCTCCGTGAGCAGAAGTTTTCCCTGATGGAGCAGCCCGATGCTGTCGCAGAAATCTTCCAGTTCCCGCAGATTGTGGGATGCAATGACAGGAGTGAAGTCCCTGTTTACAAGCTCTGCTGCAAAAAGGCTCTTTACTGCCTGACGGACGACGGGATCCAGTCCGTCAAATGTTTCGTCGCAGAGCAGATATTTTGTCCCGGCGCACAGACCGAGCAGGATAGAAACCTGCTTTTTCATGCCTTTTGAAAATGAGTTTACCCTGCGTTTCATATCCAGATGAAAGATGCCGGTCAGGGAGTCAAACTGCTTTCTGTTAAAGGTCGGATAGACTGCCGCATAGTAGTCGCGCATTTCCCTGAGGTCTGCATTCTGGAAAAAGTATGGAGTATCGGAGAGAAAACAAATCTGGGATTTGATCTCCGGATTCTCATACACATGTTTTCCGTCTATCAGAAGTTCTCCTCCATCCGGCCGGATAATACCGCTGATCATGCGAAGAAGCGTACTCTTTCCGGCTCCGTTAGAGCCGATCAGCCCGAATACCATACCGTCCTGTATGGTGCCGGTTATGTGGTCTGCGGCGTGAATGTCATTGAATGTCTTGTCAAGGTCTTTCAGTTCGATCATATTGTTTCCCCCTCTCGGTACAGTCGGTCAAGGACAGCGTTGTATTCAGGACGCGTGATCCCCAGTTCCCTGCCACGTCTGATCAGCTCTTCTGTCTCTTCCAGCAGTAGCTGTTTTTCTCTTTCTGCCAGTGCAGTAGTATCTGCAACATAATTCCCCCGTCCTTTTACCGGATAGATGTAGCCCTGTGCTTCCAGCAGCGAGAACGATTTCTGTATCGTGTTCGGATTGATGGAAAGCTCCATGGCAAGCGACCGGACAGAGGGCATCTGGCTCCCGGGCGGAAGAGCACCTCTCAGGATCAGCGCCTGAAAATGGCCTGCAATCTGTTCGTAAAGGGGAAGTTTGCTCTGATAATCAATGGCGATCATAGTCTTCCTCTTCTCTTTGAATCTATATAAGTGTTTGGCGTGTACTAGTATCAATAGTACACCTTAAACATAACACAGCTATATGATAATGTCAATCGAAGCGGCAGAAAGACTTGTACATCCGAAAAATAAGTGCTATTATAACCGTGTTCTGTTTTGTGAAGTAAAAATGCAGAATAAAACAAACAGGACATATGGAAGAAATTAAATACGGAAAGGAAACGAAAGAACGTGACCTATAGAGAAGCAAGGGTATATTTGGACGAAATGTCGAAATACGGAAGTGTACTTGGCTTGGATACGATTCGAGGTCTGTTGCGTGAACTTGGGAATCCCCAGGATGACTTGAAGTTCATACATATTGCAGGAACGAATGGCAAGGGATCTGTGCTTGCATACACTTCGATGATATTGAGTGAGGCAGGATACAGGATCGGGCGGTATGTTTCACCGACAGTGGTTTCCTATCTGGAGCGGATACAGGTTGATGTGAAATGGATATCAGAAGAGAAATTCGCTGAACTGACAGAGAGAGTAAGAAACGCTATTGCCCGGCTTGAGGCTGCGGGAGAGGATCTCCCGACGGTCTTTGAGACAGAGACGGCAATAGCTTTTTTGTATTTTAAGGAAATGAAATGCGATCTGGTGGTGCTGGAAGCGGGGCTTGGCGGTGAACTGGATGCAACGAACATCATCCGGAACACGGTCTGCGCAGTTTTTGCCAGCATCAGCAGGGATCATCTGGGCATCCTCGGGAATACGCTCACAGAAATCGCGGAGAACAAGGCCGGCATCATAAAGCCCGGCTGTGCGGTGATCTCAGCACAGCAGAAAGACAGTGTGTCCCGCATTTTAAAAAACAGGGCGGAGAAATATGGGTGCAGTTATGTGCAGGCAGAGCCGGAACTGGCAGAGGTGGAAAAGGAAGATTATCACGGCATTTATTTTTCTTATAAAGAATTCCGGTCACTGCATACGGTCATGGCAGGAAAGAATCAGATCGGGAATGCGGCAGCAGCGCTGGAAGTGATCCGTACGCTCCGGCAGACCGGATATAAGATCCCGGGCGATGCCGTAAAGAGAGGGATGGAGCGGACGCAATGGCCGGGAAGATTCAGCTGTATCGGGGAAGATCCTGTATTTATCCTGGATGGAGCCCATAACGAAGATGCCGCGCTAAAGCTCAGGGAGTCTGTAGAAGCATATTTCCCCGGGCGCAGGCTGATCGGTATAATGGGAGTATTTAAAGATAAAGAGTATGAAAAAATAGTACAGACGATGGGACCGCTCATGTCGGTGACCTACGCGGTGGACCTCCCGGATGAAAAGAGGGGGCTCCCGTCTGAAAAGCTTGCAGAGGTGCTTGAAAAATATTGCCCCTGTGTGAAGCGGCCGGATGTATCTGAGCGGCAGAGGGCTGTGGACTGTGCGGTCCGGGCGGCGCTTTTAGAGGCAGGGAAGGAAGATGTGATCATGGCATTCGGATCACTGTCTTATCTTCAATGGGTGAAAGATGCATATGACAAAGCCGTCTGGTAAAAAGCACATAACATATATGGCGGAGAAACAGGACAACAGGTCAGAGAACCGGCAACACAGCGCCGGTAAAGGAAAGAGGAGTAAGAGATGATCGATCATGAGAAGATAGAACAGGCAGTGAAACTTTTCCTTGAGGGAATCGGGGAGGATGTCTCACGGGAGGGTTTGACAGACACGCCGGACCGTATCGCAAGGATGTGCGGGGAGTTGTACGGCGGTATGGAGGAAGATGCAGCGGTACATCTGTCAAAAACGTTTTCTGTAGACAGCAGCGAGATGGTGATAGAAAGAGACATTACATTTTATTCTACATGCGAGCATCATATCCTGCCGTTTTACGGGAAAGCGCATATCGCTTACATTCCGGACGGAAAGGTAGTGGGTTTGAGCAAACTTGCAAGGACAGTGGAAGTATTTGCCAGAAGGCTGCAGCTCCAGGAGCAGCTTACCGGCCAGATCGCGGACGCACTGATGGAATATATGCAGCCGAAGGGTGCGCTCGTGATGATCGAGGCGGAGCATATGTGCATGACCATGCGCGGGATCAAGAAACCGGGCAGCAGGACGGTGACGATGGCGAAACGTGGCGTGTTTGAGAGTGATCCGGCTCTGGAGGAGCGCTTCTTCCGGATGCTGAACGCGGGAGCAGCAGAATGAAACGAGTGAACGCGATTCTCCATCATCCGCTGTACTGCAGATGCTACGGGCATCTGGAGAAACTGGAAAGAGAACGGATCTTCTGCTGTCATCAGATGCCACATCTGCTGGATGTGGCGAGGATCGCATATATTCTGAATATGGAACAGGATCTGGAACTTGAGAAGGAAGTGATCTATGCGGCGGCTGTTCTCCACGATATCGGTAAATATGCCCAGTATGAGGACGGGACGCCCCACGAACAGTCGGGAGAGAAGGTCGCCTCGGAGATATTGGATTCGCTTCCTGATGATGCGGCATTTTCCGAGGAGGAAAAACGCATGATCCTGACAGCCATCCGCGGACACCGGAGGCTGAGAGCGGACGCAGAACCGCTGGAATGGCTGCTCTATACCAGCGACAAGGCGTCGCGGACGTGCTTTGCCTGCCCGGCAGAGAGCGAATGTGACTGGAGTGCGGAAAAGAAAAATATGGAGCTGAAAATATAGATATGATGTTGGGGTCAAAAGACCCCAACTATGATGCCTGCGGATTGTTCCGTGCTCTGCACTCCCACAATCCTGCCCAATATTCGCATATCGTGGGATATACATCCCACTTTTATGCTCATATCGGGGCGGGCCCCAAGGTCTTTCACCCACCTATGAGCAAGCTCATGTGGGTTTAGACCTTTTGACCCTGGCATCATAGATATAAATTAAAGATCTGCCAGCAGCTTTTGACTGGAAAGGATTGAAAACAGGGAGACTACAATTATGAGAATAGGCAGCAGGGAATTTGACACAGAACATCAGACATACATTATGGGAATCTTGAATGTGACGCCGGATTCTTTCTCGGACGGCGGGAAGTACAGCCGGATCGACGCGGCGCTCGCCCACGCGGAGGAGATGATCCGGGACGGGGCGGATATTATCGATGTGGGCGGAGAGTCCACACGTCCGGGACATGTGCAGATCACGGATGAGGAAGAAATTGCAAGAGTTGTGCCGGTCATAGAAGCTTTGAAGGCGAGCTTTGACACACCGGTTTCTGTGGACACATACAAGAGCGCGGTGGCACGTGAAGTAATGAAAGCGGGGGCAGATCTGGTCAACGATATCTGGGGACTCAAATACGATCCTGAGATGGCGCATGTTATCGCGGCGAGCGGCGCGGCGTGCTGCCTGATGCACAACCGGGACAACACGGATTACGGACAGTTTATCCCGGAATTTCTGGACGATATGAGAGAGTGCGTCAGGCTGGCAGATACGGCAGGCATTGCACGGGATAAGATCATTCTCGATCCGGGGGTTGGATTCGGAAAAACATATGAGATGAACCTGGAGATCATCAGCCGGCTTGAAGTGATGCATGAACTGGGATTTCCGGTACTGCTCGGCACTTCGAGAAAATCCGTGATCGGCCTGACACTCGACCTGCCGCCGGCAGAGCGGGAAGAAGGGACTCTGGTGACTACGGTCTACGGGGTACAGAAAGGATGCGCTTTTGTGCGGGTGCACGATGTGGAGAAAAACAAGAGAGCGATCAAGATGACCCGGGCACTGATGGAGCAGCGTTCAATATAGTCCGGTCAGCAGGTTCAAACAGTACAGACAGCAGGAATGGGAGAGGATAGAAGAATGGATAAAATAAAGATCAAGGATCTGGAAGTATTTGCAAATCATGGTGTTTTTCCCGAGGAGAATACGCTGGGGCAGAAGTTCATCGTGTCTGCCGATCTGTACACGGATACGAGAAAAGCGGGAAAGACAGATGATCTGACCGCTTCCATCCATTATGGAGAAGTCAGTGCATTCATTGAAATGTGGCTGAAAAAGCATACATACAAGCTTCTGGAAAGCGCGGCAGAGAATCTGGCGGAAGAGCTCCTTCTGAAATATCCGGGAATGAGAGCAATCCGGCTGGAGATCAAGAAACCGTGGGCACCGATCCGGCTTCCGCTCAAGACCGTGAGCGTGGAAATCGAGCGGGCGAAGCATACCGCATACATTGCCATGGGGTCTAATATGGGCGACCGGGAAAAGTATATCAAAGACGCAGTGAAGATGCTGGATTTCGTCAGAGGATGTACAGTAAAGAGCGTATCGGATCTGATCGAGACACCGCCCTACGGCGTGACGGATCAGGATGATTTCCTCAACGGATGTCTGGAGCTTGAGACGCTCCTGACGCCCCGGGAACTTTTAGGTGAGTTGAACCGGATCGAGGCGGAGGCGGGCCGTGAGCGCATTGTTCACTGGGGACCGCGGACACTGGATCTGGATATCATTTTTTATGACGATATCATCGTTCAGGAAAAAGGCTTGTGCATCCCCCATGTGGAGATGCACAAGAGAAAATTCGTATTGGAGCCTCTCTCGCAGATCGCTCCGTACAAACGGCATCCGGTGTACGGAAAGACTGTGACAGAGATGCTGGGAGACCTTACTCAGTAACTTTCACATACAGTGCCGGTGAGCCTGCAGCTGCTTCACCGAAGCCGAAAAACTGCATATACGCGCTGTCCAGACAGTCATTGTCTGCAACATAGACGGAGGTGCATTCAATCTCTTCTCCGGGCTGAATGGTGGTGAGCAGTTCGTCTGTCCCTCCATTATTCGGGGCACTCTGATAGAACGGTAAGCCGTCGGTTGTAAGTCTTTTCCAGCTTTCCTGCGCCGGAGACGATTTGTCCCGGGGCTGGGTAAGTCTGTAAGTCCCATTGTCATTTTTATCAAGATGCCGGAGAGAAGGCGAGAGAAGGATTTTCTGTGCCGTGCCTCTGGTATTGCGGATCTTTGTCGTTACGATGATGAAAGAAGCTTCCGCGCTTTCCGTCTCCTGACTGCCTGCGTCCGTAAAACGTTCGTGGGGCTTTAAAGAACCGTCCTCATTCACATATTCCGTCAGGTTCGGATAGGTGTCCCGGATAAAATTCTCTTTTAGGAATTCATCAGGCGGCAGGGTATCCGTGACCTGGATATCAACAGCCTGATACTCGATCCCCTGATAATTTTCGTATATGTCACCATCGATCCTCATCACGTCATTCAGTCCGCAGATGGATTCATCGGTGATACCGGAGGCGGCTTTCTCTATCTCATCCTCAATCCACTGATTCTTCTCGTTTATCGCTGCGATTTCTTCTTCTGTCGGATAGGGAACGGTTGTATCGAGGACTTCGATGTTCAGTCCTTCCGCTACTTTTATTACCTCGTCATCTAGCAGACCGGGCCCATTCAGCCATACATGCACGGCATAGCCCCATTCCTCATTGAATACAAAGATATCCTGTATTGTTTCATCACTGTCGATGTAGTCTTTACTGGTAAAAAGATCTACGCTCATCCCCTGAATATCGACGGACTTAATAAAATTGTCCTCGGTGAAAGGTGCATGGAGCGGATCATCCTGCGTCTGAGACATCTCATAGAGTTCGGCTGCGTTGTACGAAATAATATCCATGACGCCCCCGGTTTCTTCATTATACCATTCCTCTGTGGATGCGTTTACACCCTGACAGATATAACCGTCCGGGATATACCCCAGTGTGACACGGATCTCGTGTGCTTCTTTTTCTGAGGGGTCGACATTGAGAGAATATGTGAGTTTATCATCTTTCTGTGTAAGCTGCGCACTGAAGAAATGTCCCGCTGCGTAGACCGTCACTCCAAAACCTGCGATCAGGGCGGCCGCTGCGGCGATCGTTACCCATGCCTTTTTCTTTCGTTTATGAACTCTGCGGGATCTGTTCTCGTCTGTGAGCCCGAGATTCCGATAGGTGTCGTTGATCTTCTGCTCGACAGGATCAGGAATTTCTACATTGCTCTTTAAGATCCGTTCCATTTCTTCCTGTGAATAGATCCGTTTCATAATTTGTCCTCCTTTCTAGTTCTGATGAACGGCTTCCTGTCCGGTCCAGATTTCCTTGAATTTACTGCGGCCCCTGGAAAGCCGTGTCTTTACTGTGTTTTCCTCCATATCGAGGAGCTGGGCGATCTCACTGATCTTAAACCCTTCTCCATAGTATAGAAGGAGTATTGTCCGGTATTTTTCATCGAGGGAATTCATTAGTTCGTTGAATTCCGAATTCTCCAGCTCGCGGCTTACTTCTCCGTATTCCGGAAATTCGCTGACCGGATGTTCCTGCTTGTTCTTCCGGATGATATCGATGCATTTGTTGATCAGGATACGGGTCAGCCATGTGCGGAAATATTCAGCCTCTGCCAGATGTCCGATCGATCTGTAGCAGGTTTCAATTGTGTCCTGGATTGCATCCGCAATATCCGCGTCGCTGGTGAAATAAGACCGGGCGATTTTGTACATGCTCTGTTTATGAATGTCTATCAGCCTGACAAATGCCCGGGCATCACCCTGCTGCGCTTTTATGACAAGATATTTCAGAGAGATCCCCTCCTTTCTTTCTGCCGGGTACATAGAAGATGTTTCCTCCTCTCCGGTATCGGTTGTGAAACTGCGGCACCGCATTTGTTATCTGTAACTGTTACATACATTAGACGAAATAAGGGGTAAAAAAGTTTCATGCTGAACTGTTATATTTTATCATGTTTTATAAATGAATTGTGTGGATATTCGAGTGTTCCTCTGGTAAAATATTGACAATAGAGAAAAATCCTCAATTATGAGAGAGGTGTACGGAAAAGAAAATGACAGGAGGGTAACAGAATGCAGGTCATTGATTTTAAAGACGCCAGATGCCGCCACTGCTATAAATGTGTCCGCCACTGTGCAGTGAAAGCCATATCGGTGCGGGACGAGCAGGCCCGTATTATGGTGGACCACTGTATCAACTGCGGGCGCTGTCTTGAAGTCTGTCCCCAGAATGCAAAGACATTTGCAAGTGATATGGAGCGGGTGAAAGGATATCTGGGACAGGGAGATAAGACGATCATATCCATTGCCCCATCCTATGCCGGAGTGCTGGATTTTGACCGGCCCGGCCAGATTGTGGACGCGCTGCAGAAGCTTGGATTTTACGAGGTGCGGGAGACAGCGGAGGGGGCCGCTCTTGTGACCAATGAATATAAGAAACTGGTCCGGGAGCAGAAGATGCCCAATATCATTACCACCTGCTGTCCCAGCGTAAATGATCTGATCGAGAAGTACTATCCGGACTGTGCGAAGCTGATGGCGCCGGTGGTCTCCCCTATGATCGTTCATGGACGTTACATTAAGAAACTGTACGGACCGGATGTGAAAGTTGTCTTTCTCGGGCCCTGCATCGCAAAGAAACAGGAGGCCATCGGAGATGAGAGAGTGAGGGGAGCAATCGATGCGATCCTGACCTTTGAGGAGCTGGCACTGTGGCTGAAGGAGTCGGGGATCGACCTTCATTCCTGCGAGGATAAGCCGATGGGCAATCCGGACCCGAACATCAACCGTCTGTACCCTGTGAGCGGCGGCGTGATCCAGTCTGTGATCACCGAGGAGGACGTGGACGGATATCACAAGGTATTTGTAGACGGACTGGAAAACTGTATGGAGATGCTGGAGTGCCTGAAAAAAGGGGAACTGGACCACTGCTTTATCGAGGCAAACGTGTGTGAGGGCGGATGTGCGAAAGGCCCTGCATCTGCACACTGGAATACATCCTATGTGAAGACAAAAGTAAAGATCGAAAATGTAGTATCCTACAAGGCAGCCCGGAATCTGCCGGATATGAGTACAGAAGAGATGTACAAGAAGTTCGGTGACCGCAGTATTTCCGATCTGCAGCCGTCAGAGGAGCAGATCAAAAGGATCCTGCGCTCCACCGGGAAATATACGCCGGAAGATGAATTGAACTGCGGCGCCTGCGGATACTCTACCTGCCGGGAGAAAGCCGTGGCTGTATTTCAGGGGAAAGCGGAGCTGTCGATGTGTATGCCCTATGCACTGGCGCAGGCAGAGTCCATGTCCAACGTAGTCATGGACGTGACGCCGAATATGATCTTTGTCATCGGAAATGACATGAAGATCCTGGACTGTAACGGGAAAGGTCAGGAGCTTCTCGGCGTGGGACACGAAGAAGCGGTCCAGCGATATATTTTTGAATTTATCGAGACAGAGGATATAGAAAATGTCCTGCTGACAAGAGAGCCCGTTCTGCGCAAAAAGGTGAAACTGAACAGAGAGACCATTGTTGCAGAAGAGACGATCGTATACATAGAGAAACTGGACGCGGTCCTTGTCATGTTCCGGGATGTCACACGGGAGGAAAAAGTGAAAGAGCAGCGTTACAACCTGAAAGTCGAGACTGTGGAGATGGCACAGAAGGTCATTGAGAAGCAGATGATGGTGGCACAGGAGATCGCGGGACTTCTTGGAGAGACGACCGCGGAGACAAAAGTGACCCTTACAAAGCTGAGAGATTCGATCCTGAATGATGAAGAATAGTGCCGCAGGGATACAGCAGATGGAGCGGGCGGTGTGACGTGGAAGAGAGGTGGAAGTATATGGCAGGCGTGAGCATTGACGCAGCGTGGAAGAGTCTGAATAAGTATGAGGAAGAATTGTGCGGGGACAAGGTGGAGATCCTGAAGACAGAGGATTCGGATATCCTGATCCTGGCCGACGGCATGGGGAGTGGTGTGAAGGCAAATATACTGGCGACATTGACCTCCAGGATCCTCGGAACTATGCTGCATGAAGGTGCGCAGATCGAATCCTGCGTGGAGACGATCGCAAAGACACTTCCTGTCTGTAAGGTGAGAAAAGTGGCATATGCGACTTTCTCTATCCTGCAGATCTTCCATAACGGGAACGCCTATCTCGCAGAATTTGACAATCCGTCCTGCGTATTCATCCGCGACGGGAAGATTGTGAAATACCCGTATGAGATACGTGAGATTGGCGGGAAAAAAATCCATGAATACAGATTCGCAGTGAAGAAGAATGACTGCTTTGTGCTGATGAGCGACGGCGTGATCTATGCCGGCGCGGGTTCAATCCTGAACCTGCAGGGCTGGACGTGGGACGCCATGGCAGAGTATACGCTTAAATGTACGAAAAAGACACTCTCTGCATCGAGACTGGCGGTGATGCTGAGCCAGGCCTGCGAGGAGTTGTATGAGGAGAAACCGGGAGATGATACGACGGTAGCAGTGGCGAGAGTGATCGAGCGCCGGGTGGTCAATATATTTACCGGGCCGCCCCAAAATAAAGCGGACGATGAACGCCTGATGCATGACTTCATGCATTCGGAAGGAAAGAAAGTAGTGGCAGGCGGGACAAGTGCAAATATCGCTGCGCGGGTGCTCGGCAGAGAGATCACGACAAAAGTCGACAGCCGGAATCCTGATGTGCCGCCCATGGCAGTGATCGAAGGGATCGACCTTGTGACAGAAGGAGTGCTGACTCTGGGGAAGAGCCTGAAACTCCTCAAAAAATATGCAAGAGATGAATTTGACGAAGAATTTTTCGACGAACTGGATGCAGATAACGGCGCGTCCCGGCTGGCGAAACTTCTCATCGAAGAGTGCACAGAGCTGAACCTGTTTGTCGGAACAGCCATAAATGAAGCCCACAAAGAATCTGAGCTGAACTTCGACCTGAGCATGAGACAGAATCTGGTGGATCAGCTTATACGCACGGCAGAAGAACTGGGGAAACACGTAAAAGTGAGGTATTATTGAAAGCACTGGACGTAGTCGCTTATTCGGTGTAGAATTATAGCATATTAAAGAAAGGAGATAACATTATGCAATCGATTACTTATGTTATCACCGACAGGGTGGGGATCCATGCAAGACCTGCCGGAATCGTCGTGAAAACGGCGCAGAAATACCAGTCTGAGATCCTCGTTCACAAAGGGGAAAAGCAGGCTGATGCAAAGAAACTGATGCAGCTCATGTCGCTGGGGGTTAAAGGCGGCGAGGAGATCAGTGTGACGGCAGTGGGACCGGACGAAGAGGAGGCCTGTGCTGCGATGGAAAAAGTGTTAAAAGAGAATCTGTAAGGCATTACAGAAAATTCAGGAGGATGTTATGGGAAATATTTGGCATGATATCAGTGAGGATCGTATTTTCCCGACAGATTTTATCTCTGTGATCGAGATTTCTAAGGGAAGCAAGAAGAAATATGAGCTGGATAAGGAGACAGGTCTTATTATTCTGGACAGAGTTCTGTATACATCGACACATTATCCGATGAATTACGGCTTTATTCCGAGGACGCTGGGGGATGACGGTGATCCGCTGGATGTGCTGGTCATGTGTTCGGAGCCGCTGGAACCAATGACTCTGGTCAGATGCTATCCGATCGGTGTCATGAAGATGACAGACGGCGGAGCAGGAGATGAAAAAGTTATCGCGATCCCGTGGGCAGACCCGACTTATGAGGCGTATACGGATATCTCAGAACTGCCGAAACATATTTTTGACGAGATCCGGCATTTCTTCAGTGTATATAAAGATCTGGAAGGAAAAAAGACTGCAGTGAACGAGTTCGAGGGCGCGCTTGGAGCTGTGCAGGTCATTGAAGAATGTATAGACAGATATAAAGAGAAATACGGTAAGCCTGATGCAGCGACAGAGGAGAAAAACGAAGAAAAATAGTCAGCTGCAGCGGCATCAGCGGACATCGGACATTACATAGGAAATAAAAAGGAGAGACAGCATTATGGAAAAATTCAGCGACAATATCAAAAAGGTAATACTTGCAGGAATCGGGGCTGTGGCTGTCACGGCGGAAAAGTCGAAGGATCTGTTAGACGAGATGGTAGAGAAGGGCGAGCTGACAGTCGAGCAGGGCAAAGTACTCAATGAGGAACTAAAGCACAATATCAAGCAGAAGGTACAGGAGGCAACAGCGAAAAAAGAAGAGGATAAGTCTGTATCTGACAGTGATATCTCAGATCTGCTCAGCAGGATGACGCCGGAGCAGATCGCGGCGCTCAAAGAACAGCTTGCGGATAAAGAAACAGCAGAGGAAGATAAAGACGAATGAGTACGATAGAGCCGATCGAATACAATTCGAGACTGCGCGAGATCACTGCTGTGTTGAGAAAACATAATATTACACGGGGAGTCACTCCGAAGAAACTGCGGGCCATCCTTGAGGATCTGGGACCGACATTTATCAAATTGGGGCAGATCATGTCCATGCATTCGGACATCCTGCCGAAACGGTACTGTGATGAATTGATGCTGCTGCGTTCGGAAGTGACTCCGATGCCGTTTGAGGAAGTAATCTCTGTGATCGAAGGGTCCTATGGCCGCTCATGGAAGAGGGTATTTTCTTCCATAGAAGAGAAGCCACAGGGCTCTGCTTCTATTGCACAGGTGCACAGGGCAGTCCTTAAAAGCGGAGAAGATGTAGTCGTAAAGGTCCAGCGTAAAGGGATTTACGAGAAGATGGCAAGAGATATCGACCTTCTTCACAAGGCTGTAAAGCTGATGCCGCCGATCAGTATCAAGGGAATGGCGGATCTGGACCTTGTGCTGGATGAAATGTGGTCTGTGACAAGGGATGAGATGAATTTCCTTACAGAAGCGGCAAATATGGAAGAATTTGCCCGCAGGAATAAGGAGGTCAGCTTTGTGGGCACTCCGATTCTCTACCAGCAGTATACAACGGTCAATGTGCTTGTCATGGAGTACATCGACGGATTCGGGATCGATGACAAAGATGCACTGATTGAGCACGGATACGACCTGAAAGAGATCGGAAGCAAACTGGTTGATAACTATATCAAGCAGGTCATGGATGACGGCTTCTTTCATGCAGATCCCCATTCCGGTAATGTAAAGATCAGGGATGGCAAGATCATCTGGATCGATATGGGAATGATGGGCCGTCTGACAGAGCATGACCGTGAGATGATCGGAAAAGCGATACAGGGCGTCGCTTTGAACGATGTCGGACTGATCGAGCAGGCGGTGCTCGCCATTGGAGAGTTTAAAGAGCGTCCGGATCAGAGGAAACTTTACGAGGATATTGAGAGTCTCCTCATGAAATACGGGAATACAGAGATGGGGCAGATCAATGTGGCGGCGGTCATGACGGATCTGATGGACGTCATGAAGAATAACAAGATCAAGATGCCCCACGGTCTTACGATGCTTGCGCGGGGACTGACCCATATGGAGGGGGTACTGGCCGATATCGCACCTGATATCAATATGGTGGAAATCGCGACCGCTCATATGTCGGGAGAATTTTTCCGTAACTTCGATTTTAAAAAAGAGCTGAAAAGCAGCGGAAAAAGTGTGCTCAGATCCTTCAGAAAAGCATTGGATATCCCGTCCATGGTTTCGGATATGATGAGCGGATATCTGAAAGGACAGGCTAAAGTGAATTTAGATCTCCAGGTGACAGATGAGCTGGCGCAGCTTCTGCGCCGCCTGGTGAGAAATATTGTTATGGGACTGTGGGTGATGGCGCTCCTTATCAGCTCCAGTATTATCTGCACGACCGATATGACGCCCAAAATTCTCGGCATCCCGGCGCTGGGGGCATTCGGATATATGATGGCATTCGTCATCATGATGTATGTGTTTATCAGGCACGTGCTGACGCGCAAGAAATAAAAAGGAATTGAAAGAAGCTATGAAGAAAAGAAAAAATCCCATTACAGAGAGCTTCAGATATGCATTTGAAGGAATATGGACAGGGATACGCAATGAACGGAATATGAAGATACACTGTCTCGCCATCATTTTTGTCACACTGGCAGGGACATTATTTCAGATCACCGCCACACAGTGGTGCATCTGCCTTTTGCTGTTCGCTCTGGTTGCTGCTCTGGAACTGGTGAATACTGCGATAGAAGCAGTGGTGGACCTTGTGACAGAAGAGAAAAAGCCATTGGCGAAGATCGCAAAAGATACAGCAGCAGGGGCAGTGCTGTTTGCAGCGATCATATCAGTGATCATTGGCTGTATTATATTTCTGCCATATGTATTGGAACTGCTGGGCAAGATATGATACAATAACTAAGCGGGTGTGCCGTCTGGCGCATATCTGGGGTTACTGACAGAAAAGCAATATATCATGGATAGATATAAAAGCGGCACAGAGAAAGGAAAGACAGAAAATGAGTGATAACAGTACAACAGTCACAAAGCAGGAGACACTTGCGGCTCTCAGAAATCCGGGAGAACTCTATGTTGTCATGTCGGCAGTGACAAAGCTCCCCTTTGTGAAATGTGACGATGAGACATATGATGATGAAATATTCCTGTACTACAGAGTGGAAGATGCAAAGGAGAAAGCACAGGAGCTTTTAAAAGAGAAGTATCTGACAGCAGTTGCAAAACTGGAAGATAAACAGCTTCTCCCATTCTATACAAGTCTGTATACGATCGGAGTAAACTGCCTTGCCGTAAATCACGGTACAGATACTCAGATCAGCGTCCAGCTTTCAGATCTGGTCGTGAGAAAGGATCCGGAACAGCTTCCGGATGGAAAGAAGCTTCTTGAAAATCCGGCGCTGCAGCTGACAGCCATCTACTTCATGCAGGAGATGCGCCGTCAGGAGAAGCCTCAGCCGACGGAAGAGTTAAAAGAGCTTCAGGAAGAACTGCTTGCCCATTACAGCAAAGCATCCTTTATCATTGGGATTCAGGAAGACAAGCAGATCCCGGTCTTGAAACAGAAAAACGGCGATATCTATCAGCCGATCTTTACGGATCTGCTGGAGTTTCAGAAATTTGCCAAAGACAAGAAGATGCGGACTGCGGTTGTTTCTGCCGCAAAGATTCCGGACATACTGGTCGGACAGGCAAAAGGCGTAGTGATCAATCCCCTGGGCGTCAATGTTCAGCTTCAGGTGGCAAAGAGGAAGAAACCGGAAGCTGAACCGGCTAAACCGGAAGCTGACGCTTAGACAGATGTCCGAAAGCAGATAATGCACAGAGAGAGGCCCCATATGCGGCCTCTTCTTCATTTTGTACGATCGTAAGAGGCATATGGAAACGCTCTTCAAGTATCTGCTGAAAGGCTCTGTTTTGTCTTACAGCATTGCCGGAGGCAATAAGTTTTGTCTTATGTGTGCCGGTGCCTGTCTCGATCAGGTGATATAGTTCATACAGCTCTTCAGCCATTCCGTTTAAGACGCCCCGGATCATGGCAGCGGGATGGAAGTTATCAGTCCGGATACCGGAGATGACGCCGGAATCTTCCGGGTTACTGCGTGTTCCTGAAAAAGTTGTCCGTATCTGCCATGCATCATTTTTTTCAGTCGGCAGTTCCAGCAGTTTTTTCATGATATCATACTGAGGGATATCAGGTGCCCCGGCAGCAACTGCATATGTACGGAAGAATTTTTCCAAGGAAGCAAACGCAGCGCCCCCGCAGACTGCCGCACCTACAAGCAGGTATGTAGAATCAGTCAGCGGACGTGTCTCGATTTCCGGGATTTCTATATACTGCCTGGACATTACGGAGACCTGGGAGCCGGTTCCTACGTTGACGAGAACAGTATCAGTTCCGTCTGTGACAGAGCCGAGAAAACTTGCCTGGTTGTCGCCGATGGAGACACAGACCGGAATGCCTTTGTAACAACCGAGTGCGGAAAAGTTTTTCGTCACTTCCGGGAGAAACGCCGGATCTGCTCCGGCATCTGCTATCTTTTCATACATGAATTCCAGCTTTTCAAGATCAAACAGCCCCATGCCGGCAGCCTGACTGATATGGATAAGGGGCGCCTTTCGCCCAGTGAGGATCATGCCCAGATAATCTCCAATCGTGCAGAAAGATGATGCATCTGCAGGAACTATTCCTTTCCTGACATTGTATAAATGGGTGACCAGCCCATAGCCCGGTGCGGCCTTTATGTTTGTGTCTTCCGATAAAATCTGGCAGATGCTCCTGCCGTCGAATTCCGGTAGAGCACCGCGCCTGTCCTGCCAGGTATAGAGCGGACTGACAGCATGACCGTCGGAGTCTGTGTAGACGATGCCGTGCATCTGGCTTGTGATCCCGATGGCGGAGATATCACTGTATGTATCAAGAATCTCATGAAGCACAGGACGGATCCGGGATAAGATCACATCTGTATCCTGAATCCTTTCCCAAGAATTTCCGGTCTGGATAAAACTGTTGCTGGCAATCGTATATTTTTGCAAGACAGTCAGCGTATCATTGTCTGTTATCACGAAACTGATCGTAGTTGTTCCGATATCGATTCCGATGCTTTTCATTTGAGGCACCTCTTTTGTATGTTATAGTTTACTTGCTATATACATTTTAAGACGAATGGGCCGTTATGAAAATAAAAATTTGCAATTACAGTTCAGATTGTAATTCTCTTTTTGGATTGCTATAATGTAAGCAGCGACGCAGATCTTCACAAGGACAGGAGGAGAGACATGTCAATAGCAGTATATATAAGAAAAGAATATTTCCGTGCTGTCACGATCAAAGATAAGAGTGCACACATACTGGAATTTCAATACCGCCCGCAGACAGTCGATGTCTTTGAAGAGGGGTATCAGGTATTTCACATGGAATATATTCTTGAGAGTAAAACAAAAGCAGAGATCATAGAATACTATCTTACAGACTTTGCTCTGCGGGGCAAAGGATACGGGACCGTGTGCATGAATGAGATAACTGATCAGCTTGCTAAGAAAGGTGTTACGCTGATCACCGCGCCCACAGGCTATGAACTGGCGCCGCTGGGTTATACCGGCCCGGACCAGTATCATGAACTGATGGCGGGTTTCTATGAGAAAGTCGGGTTTTCCATCAGCGGAGACGGAGATATCGCGATGAAGATTTTGGAAGAATAATTATTCTGTATAAACTGCACAATTTTCTTGTGTAAAATTAGTCAATATTTCTGAGTTGACTATTTGAAGAAAATTTGTATATACTAAGTACATAAATCGAATACGTCAGATAGTGTGTTACTGAACCTCAGGCATAAACTATCCTTTTTAAGCTACAATATAAGCAGACGAAAGGATTCAGTTTATGCCTTTTTTACGCGCAAACTACAAGCCGTGCACCTGAGTAAAAAAGCGGAAGGAAAGCTTGCTTTCCGTTACGCTTTTCTACTCAGGTATAGGGCGCCAGCCCGCGACCGAGATGAAGCGGGAGCGGAATCGAGGTGCGCAGCACGGC
>MHCFR00700__coassemble_622_pt1 | contig 25902 bp, 25 predicted proteins | sample MHCFR00700__metabat2_low_PE_034 | metagenome-assembled genome bin MHCFR00700 | reverse complement strand
GTGCAGAGAAACCATCAGAAGCTGATCGAGGAGTCTCCGTCTCCGGCCATTAATGATGAGATCAGAAATGCCATGAACCGCGATGCTGTTCTTGCGGCTAAAACGGTAAACTATACCAATGCGGGAACAATCGAGTTCATCCTCGACCCGAAGGGAACATATTATTTTATGGAGATGAACACCCGTATCCAGGTGGAGCACGGTGTTACGGAGATGGTGACAGGTACAGATCTGATCATTGAGCAGATCAGAATAGCCATGGGCGAACCCTTAAGCTTTAACCAGGAAGGAATCCGTCTCAATGGCCATGCCATCGAATGCCGCATCAACGCAGAGATCCCTGAGAAAAACTTTATGCCAAGCCCGGGTGTAGTGAAGCATCTTCATCTCCCGGCGGGAAATGGCGTAAGAGTGGATACGGCACTCTACACCGGTTACAGGATTCCTTCAGAGTATGACTCCATGATCGCAAAAGTTATCGTGCACGCGCCGGACCGCAACGCTGCGATCCAGAAGATGCGCTCTGCGCTTGATGAGATGGTGATCATGGGAGTGGAGACGAATCTGGACTTCCAGTACCAGATCATGCGTAATCCGGAATTCTGTGCGGGAAATGCGGATACCGGATTTATCGAGCGGATGCTCAGACTGGATTAATCAGAGAAAGAAGTGTGAATGAATATGTATAAAGTTGATTTAAACAGCGACCTTGGTGAAAGCTTCGGACGTTATACACTGGGAATGGATGAAAAGATCATCCCGCTTATCTCTTCAGCAAATATCGCATGCGGATTCCATGCATCCGATCCTGTTGTGATGATGGAATCGGTCAGCAGGACAAAGGCTGCGGGCATCCGTATCGGCGCGCATCCGGGATTCCCGGATCTGATGGGATTCGGCCGCAGAAATATGGCGGTTTCCCCGGCGGAGGCAAAGGCTTATACGCTGTACCAGATCAGCGCTCTGGGCGGCATGTGCCAGGCACAGGGAATGAAACTGCAGCATGTGAAACCCCACGGGGCACTGTACAATATGGCGGCGAAAGACTACGAACTTTCCCTTGCCATCTGCGAAGCGGTCAAAGAGTATGATCCGGAGCTGATCGTCATGGGGCTCTCCGGGAGCGAGACGATCCGTGCGGCGAAAGACTGCGGATTAAAAGCAGCCAGCGAAGTGTTCGCAGACCGCGGATATGAAGAGGACGGAAGTCTTGTGAACCGCAGGAAAGAGGGGGCGTTCATCCGCGATGAGGATGAGGCGATCGCCCGTGTGATCCGCATGGTGAAAGAAGGAAAAGTGACAGCTGTTACGGGACAAGACATCGATATCCAGGCGGATTCGGTGTGCGTGCACGGAGACGGCGAGAAAGCGCTCCTGTTTGTGGAGAAGATCCGCACTGCCCTGAAAGCAGAAGGAATAGAGATTGCTCCGCTATGCGAGATCTGCCGATAAAAATTAACGGGTGAGAAAATTAATGTATGAATAAGAACAGAACTGGCAGCAGCCGATTAATCTTCGACTGCTGCCAGTTCTTTCATTTTTGTATATGTAAAATGGTTTGCCTTAGTGTTGTAAGTATGATAATAATGTGATATAGTTGTATAAATAGAAAATATAGTTTGAATATGAAATGATAAGGTGATAATATGTCGTTTACTGAGTCCAAGAGAAACGCAATCCGGAAATATATGCTGGATAAGATACGATGTGATGATGCGGATTTTATAAAAAAGACTGCTGAGAATTTTGAGATATCCGAGACCTCTGTGCGCAGATATATTAAGGATTGTCTGGATAAGGGGATAGTTACGGAAGACGCAGAAAGGCAGACCGGCCTTTTCCTTACGACTGTGTCTGAACAGTGGAATATGGCAAATGCAGGCATGCTGGAAGAAGATGACCTGTACTGGAAGCATATCAGCCCTTTTCTCGGTGAACTGCCCGGCAATGTACAGGATATCTGGTACTATGCATTTACGGAAATTATGAATAATGCAATTGACCATTCCGGCGGGGATCAGATCAGGTTCGAAATACGGAAAGATGCTCTGTATACAGAAATTTCGATTACGGATAATGGTGTAGGGATATTTCATAATATACAGGATTATTTCAGAAAGAAGTCAGGAATATTATTAAATTCTGAGCAGGCTGCCATGGAGCTGTATAAAGGTAGGCTGACTACGGATCCGGACAGACATTCAGGAGAAGGAATTTTCTTTGTATCGAAAATGCTTTCGGAGTTTGCTGTCTGGTCTGATAATACGGTCTATTCTTACCGGTGTGATGACAGAGACCGATTTGTACAGTCACATTTGATTTCTTATTACACGAAGATGGAGGGGATTGGGACGATGGCTGTGATGAAACTGGAAAATGATTCAAAAAGGACATCAAGGGAGGTTTTTGATACATTTGCTCCGCTGGAAGAAGGGTTTGTAAAGACAATGATTCCGATGAAAGAGATGTGTCCGTTGGGCGATCCGGTAGCCAGATCGCAGGCAAGACGGATCCTTCGGCGTCTGGACGAATTCCGGGAGATCATCTTTGATTTTTACGATATTGATTTTATGGGGCAGGGGTTTGCAGATGAAGTGTTCCGCGTCTTTCAGAATCAGCACCCGGATATCACGATGACTGTGATCAATGCAAACGAATCAGTGCTGGGGATGATCCGGCATGTAAAGCGCTGAGAGTAGACGAAACCAGCAGACAAAACCTTCGGGTATATACAAGGGAACTTATTGTTTCTTCAATCAGAGACTGAAAAAGTTTATAATTACAGTCAGAAAGAAAGGAGAGACTGATCATGCATTTTTCTGAATCTGACGAAAGCGCAGGGAAGCGTACCGGAGACTGTGAGAGAACATTATGAGGTGCTCCCCTATCATGCCGGGGAGTGTATCCGGTGTGGAGTGTGCGAGACGAGATGTCCTTTCAAAGTGGAGATCATGGAAAATATGAGACAGGCGGCAGAGATCTTCGGGAAATAAAATCTATAGACATCCTCAGGATATCGGTGCTACAATATCCCGGGAGGTCGACAGATATGGGAAAAAAAGACGAAAAGACAAATGTCATGAGGATATTGGAGCAGAAAAAGATACCGTATAACAGCTATAATTATCTCAGCACCGGGGCCATAAGCGGCGTGGAAGTAGCGCAGGCGCTCGGCGAGGATCCGGACATTGTGTTCAAGACACTGGTCACAGTGGGAAAATCTAAGGAACACTACGTCTTCGTGATCCCGGTGGAAAAAGAGCTGAACCTAAAGAAAGCAGCTAAAAGTGTGGGAGAAAAGAGTATTGAGATGATCAAACAGAAAGAGCTTCTTCCCCTGACCGGATATGTCCACGGCGGCTGCTCGCCCATCGGTATGAAGAAACAGTTCACTACAACGATCGATAAGAGTGCGGGTGAACATGAGAAGATCATCTTCAGCGCAGGGAAGATCGGATATCAGGTTGAAGTGGCGCTTGATGATCTGGAGAAAGTGGTACGTTTTCAGCTGGCGGAAGTAGCTGAATGAAATAATATTGAACGAATCTTTAATTTTTACAAAAATAGCAAAAGAAATTCAGGATTTCTTTTCCGAAATTGTTATAATCAGAGTAAATATATCAGGTTTGCCGGAGTCTGTCTGGGCTCCGGTCTCGTTTTTATGATGACATGAATCTGAGGATATGGTATATTTATCAATGAGTGCTTTAGGAAAGGAGAGTGAGAAGATGCTGCGATATACTTGGAAACGGATACTGACAGGCATCTTCTCACTTTTTGTGCTTGTGACCGTAACATTCTTTCTTGTCCGCATTATCCCCGGTAGTCCGTTCCAGCGAGGCGGAGTATCCGAACAGGTGGTTGAGACGATCGAACAGGAATACGGCCTGAATGAACCGATCATGGCTCAATATTTCTCTTATCTGGGTAATGTGGTGCGTGGAGACCTGGGAATTTCATATCAGGATCCTGCCACGCAGGTGTCGGATATCATAGCGAGGGCATGGCCGGTCACGGCTTCTATCGGGATCACGGCACTGGCGGTATCGGCGATCCTGGGAACCGGGCTGGGTATATTGAGAGCCGTGTCAAAGCGGCGCTGGCTCAGAGAAGTTATTTCAGCAGGCGGGATGCTGGCAGCAGGAATCCCCAGCTTTGCGGCTGCGATCCTCCTGCTTTTAGTATTCAGCGTGAAGCTGAAGTGGCTGCCGGCATCCGGGCTTTTAAGCCCTGTTCACTACATTCTGCCGGTAACGGCGCTGGCACTTTATCCGGCGGCGATGATCGCAAGGCTGGTGGGGAATACGCTGGATGGGGAGCTTCAGAAAGATTATGTATTGTTTGCACGGGCCAAGGGGCTGGGGAGGGGACAGATCATCTTCACACATGCTCTTAAGAATGCTTATCTTCCGGTCCTTAATTATATCGGCCCGGCTTCTGCGTCCCTGCTCACCGGAAGCTTTGTCATTGAAAGCATTTTTACGATCCCGGGACTTGGCCGGGAATTTGTAAGTTCCATTACAAACCGTGACTATACACTGATCCTCGGTCTGACCATATTTATGGGAACTGTGGTGATCGTTGTCAATCTGTTCACCGACCTGCTTTGCGCATGGCTGGATCCCCAGACACGCAGGGCATATCGTGAGGATAGAGCATAAGCCGGCAGTTCCGGAAAAGACCGGGAAAGGAGGAGACGCCATGCTGCGGAGGATACGACAGCACTGGAAAAACTACATAGGCTCGAGCCGCATGGCGATCACCGGATGTGTTATTCTGGGCATATGGATCGTGCTCGCGGTTGCGGTGCCGCTGTTCGGCCCGTGGTCCTTTTCCGAACAGAATGCAGCGATACGCAATCAGACCAGTTCTCTGATGCACTGGTTCGGAACCGACCGTTTCGGGCGTGACCTGTTTACCCGTGTGTGGTACGGAGCCGGGATCAGCCTGGCTGTCGGCATCATCAGTACGGTCATAAACAGTATTGTCGGCATACTCTACGGCGCGGTATCCGGTTATGCAGGAAAGCGTGCGGATATCGCGCTCATGCGGATCGCAGATATCATTTCTGCAATCCCGTCCATGCTTTATGTGATCCTGATCACTCTTGTCATGGGCGCGGGGGTCGGCAGTATGATACTGGGCTTATGCGTTGCCGGCTGGATCAGTATGGCCCGGATCGTCCGGGGAGAGATCATCAAACTTAAGGAGACGGAGTATGCCTATGCCGCGCGGATGGAAGGTATAAAGCCTCTTCGCATCCTGCTCCGGCATCTTCTGCCGAACACAGCGGGGACGATCGTGGTCAATATGATCTTTCTTGTGCCGCAGGCAATATTTACCGAGGCATTTTTAAGCTTTCTCGGAGTGGGCATCGCCGCACCGGCGGCAAGTCTTGGAACGATCATTCAGGAAGCAAGGAGCCAGATGATGCTCTATCCGTATCAGATGATATATCCGCTCCTTGTACTTTGTATCATGCTTCTTGCCCTCAATATGGTAGGAAATGCAGTGGAACAGAGGCTGGGCAGTCATTCGGGAAAAGGAACAGGAGACAAATGAGCGTACTGGACGTAAGAAATCTGAGTGTACAGTATCTGACAGAAAACGGCGCTTCAGAAATTATAAAAGACATCAGTTTTAAAGTGGAGAAAGGTGAGATCGCGGGCCTTGTTGGAGAGTCCGGATCCGGGAAGAGCACAGCCATGCTGGCGGTGATGGGGCTGCTGGGAGACCGTGCGGTCATCCGGGCGGATCAGATCACGGTCAGCAAAGAGAAACCTGTGCCGGGAAAGAATGTGGCAATGATCTTCCAGGATTCTTTAAGCTGCCTGGACCCGTCCGTTAAGATCGGGCGGCAGATCACAGAGACAGTGCGGGCACGTCGGAAATGCAGCAGAAAAGAGGCGGAGGCACGCGCAGAAGAACTGCTGGATATGGCAGGGATCCGCAATCCCGCACTCAGGATGCGGCAGTATCCGTTCGAACTGTCCGGCGGTATGCGGCAGAGAGTGGTGCTTGCCATAGCACTGGCATGTGAACCGGACCTTATCATTGCGGATGAACCGACAACGGCTCTTGATGCTCTTGTGCAGGCGCAGATCCTGCTGCTCTTTAAGCGTATCGTCCGTGAGACAGAAACTTCCATGCTCCTTGTCAGTCATGATATGGGCGTGACTGCCGCCATGTGCAGCAGAGTGTATGTCATGCATGAGGGGCAGATCGTGGAGAGCGGTGCTGCAGAAGATGTTTTTTATTCTCCTTCAGAAGAATATACAAAGCGGCTGTTAAATGACGCCCGGGGAGGCAGTCTGTCCGGATACGGACATGACAGTATAGAAAATACAGCCGACGGGACCGGAGATATATATGGAAAAACTCCGGTTTTCAGAATGGAACACGTGACAAAGATCTTCGATGAAAGTGAAGGGATCCGTGATCTTTCCCTGGAGATACGAAAGGGCGAAATACTTGCCCTCGTAGGCGAAAGCGGGAGCGGCAAGACGACTGCGGCAAGGATACTGACCGGAATATTGAAAGAAGACGGGGGAACACTGTACTATCGCGGAAATGAACTGAACCGGGACCGGCGGATGGATGCGTTTGCCGGCAGAGTCCAGATGGTCTTTCAGGATCCGTATGCATCGCTGAATCCCTGCCTTACCGTGCGCGAAGCGCTGGAGGAGGCGTTGAGAGCAGCAGGTACAAGAGCCGTGCTGTCGCCGGAAACAGCCGAACATGCCGGGCATCCGGAAAGCCGATCGGCGCACCGCAATCGGGAGAAAGGCAGGATGGAAGAAAAAATCGACAGGATGCTCCGCCTGACCGGGCTTTTGCCGGAAGATGCGGACCGTTATCCGAGGGATTTCTCCGGCGGCCAGCGGCAGCGCATCGGGATTGCCCGCGCCCTGATCGTGGAACCGGAAATCCTTGTCTGTGATGAGGCACTTTCATCACTGGATGCGACCACCCGGGAACAGATATTGGAACTGATCTTCCGGATCCAGAGAAAGATCGGCTTCGCCTGTCTGTTCATTTCCCATGATATACACGTGGTACGCCGGATCAGCGACAGGATCGGTGTCATGTACGGCGGTCGTATCGTGGAGAAGGGAGAGACAAAGAAGATCTGCTCCGATCCGTGGCATCCTTATACAAAGCAGCTGATCGAGGCTGTGCCGGAACCCGATCCTCTCAGGGCGGCGAAGATCAAAGCGGCTCCGCTAAAAGACAGCACAGGCGATGGCAAAGGCATCGATCGGTCCGGTTGTCCGTTCGCTGGCAGGTGCGGCTATGCTTTAGAGTGCTGCGGTAAAGAAATTCCCGAAAGCTATTTGTTTGAAGGGCGGGAAGTCTCCTGTTTCCTTTATTCTGAAAGACACAGCGGCAGGAGAAGCAGCGATTATAAGATGACTTCCCAGATTTAGGACAGAAAGATTTCCATGAAACAAGCAGGAGAGACGAACATCATAAGGAGGCACGACATGAAGAAAAAACTGACAGCAGCATTACTTACAATGACTCTGGTCTGCACGGGCGCCCTGAGCGGCTGTGTCACGGCAGATCCTTCAGCTGAGGCAGGCGAGAAAGGGATCACGGTTGCCATCAGCAGCGATACGGGGACAATGGACCCGGCAGGTTCCATCGCCCTGACTTATCTGGCCTATTCGGTGAGCGCTCTGGATGAGCTGCTCACGTATGATGAAAACGGTGAGATCGAGTACCGGGCGGCGGAAAGCTACGAGGTGAATGATGATTCCACGGTCTGGACGTTTCATCTGCGGGAGGATGCTCTCTGGTCGGACGGAACCCCTGTGACATCTGCAGATTTCATGAATACTATTACGCGTGCACTGGACCCTGCTTCCGGAAGCGGATATGCTAACTACCTGTTCCCCATTGAGAATGCGGAGGCAATCTATAACGGCGAAGCAGACATGGATTCTCTTGGAGTGGAGACACCGGACGAGCATACGCTTATATTCCGGCTGGCGGAACCGTGCGTCTATTTCCTTGATCTGCTGCGGCTTCCCGTCTATACGCCGTCCTGCTCGGAATATGCAGATTCCGTGGACAGCGGATGGGACAGGGATCCGGAGACGAGCTTGTCCAACGGTCCTTTCTGTCTTGCAGAATATGTGCCGGATCAGTATTTTGTTCTTGAGAAGAATGAAAACTACTGGAATGCAGATGCTGTGAAACTGGATACGATCACTTACCGGTTTTTTGACGATACCCAGTCCATGGCAAATGCATATGAGGCAGGAGAGGCAGACGTGGCGACCTCTCTTTCTTCCACGGTAATGGAAGCGTATGAAGGAACCGATGATCTGTTTGTGACCGATCAGATCGCCACACGGTATATTTACATGAACCTGAATGTGGAGCCCTTGAATGACGTCCGGGTCAGAGAGGCGATCAATCTTGCCATCAACCGTGAGGAACTCTGCCAGATTGTTGGAAGTGACACAGTGCCCGCCTACAATCTGGTGGCGAAATATATGAAAGACAAGAATACGGGAGAGTACTTTGTCGATGAGGCAGAGCAGCCTTTTGAGGAAGATGTGGCAAAGGCGCAGGAACTGCTGGCGGAGGCAGGATATCCGAATGGAGAGGGATTCCCGGAGCTTACGTACAACTATCCGACTCTGGAGATGGATTCCGATACAGCTCAGGTGATCCAGGAACAGCTGAAGGAGAACCTGAACATTACGATCAATCTTGAAGCGCAGGAACTTCAGGCAAACTATTCCACAAGATATGCGGGAGACTTCGACTTATGCCGCATGAACTGGACGGCGGATTTTGCAGATCCGTATACTTATCTGTCCATGCTGCTGTCCAACAGCACATATAACTGCAGCGGCATCAACGACACGGAATATGATTCCATAGTCGCGGCGTCAAATTCTGAGTCGGATCCGGCAAAACGCTCGGAACTTCTCCATCAGGCAGAGCAGCTTGCAGTGGGAGAGCAGTTCTATATCATCCCGCTGTTTGCCATGAAGAGTGTAAACCTTGTAAATCCGGATATCACCGGCATCCGGCAGATCCCGGCAAGCGGGGCGCTGGAATACCGGTATGCTGATATCAATATCTGAGCGGACTCTGATGGGAAATTCTCCATCAGATGACGGAATTATTGCAGTATAGCAGCGGAGATAATAGGAATGGATGATAAATCAATCGCAAATATGGCCGTACTTGCCGGAGAGATCATGCTGCGAAGCGGGGCAGAGACTTACCGGGTGGAGGATACGATCAAACATATCCTTGATACTGCAGGTGTATCACGCGCCGGAAGTTCCTCTGAGAACAGAACTGACAGAACGGAGCAGGACGGTCCGGTGCGGACGGAGTCACTTGTTATGCTGACGGGTATTATTGTTACGATTGAAAGACCCGGACAGGAGGCGGTCACTGTCATGCGCAGAGTGCATGACAGAGGAACAAATATGCACCGCATTGTAGAGGTAAATGAAATCTCGCGGAAATATTGTGCCAGGGAGCTGTCAGCAGAAGAGACATGGGAAAAACTGAAAAGCATAAAAGGCAGACAATACACTGTGTGGATGTATAATATTGCCACTGTGCTTGTACCGGCCGGGTTTGCCCCGCTGTTTGGCGGCGGTCCCGGGGAAATTCCTGCCGCTGCGGCTGTGGGGATCCTGCTGGCAGTTATAATGACGATAGGAAAAAGGCTGCGGATCAGCAGTTTTATCCTGAACATGATCTGCGCGGGCGGAGTCGCGGCAGCAGCGATGGCACTTAAAGCGTGGAACTCTGCTTTAAATATGGACACGGTCATCATCAGCGGCATCATGACACTCGTGCCGGGAGTGGCGATCACCAATGCTATACGGGATACTCTCCGGGGAGATTATATTTCCGGAGGAGCGAGGGCATTGGAAGCATTCGTGACAGCAGCTGCAGTGGCTATCGGAGCCGGCGTCGGGATCGCAGCGATGAATGTATTCTGGCGGGGAGGTGGCCTGCTATGATGGAACTTTTTCTTGTGACAGTGGGCTGCTTTATCGCTGTTACAGGCTTTGCAGTACTTGTAGAGACACCGAAGAAATATATCCTGCAGGCAGCAGTCGCGGGTGCAGGCGGAGGATGGGTCTACTTTTTCAGCATACAGCGGGGAATGGACGTGGTGGCAGCCAGCTTTCTTTCTGCTCTTGTCATATCCCTGCTGGCGCATACATTTGCGAGGATCTTTAAGGCGCCGGTCACTGTGTTCCTGATCGCTGGTATCCTGCCGACTGTACCCGGAGCGGGCATGTACCGGACCGTCTATTATATAATAACAGACAACAGAGTGCAGTCGTCTTATTATCTGATGCAGACGCTGGAAATCGCAGGGGTGATCGCCCTTGCCATATTTATTGTGGACTCTCTTTTCCGGATACGTCTGCGGAAATACAGGAAACCGGCAGGAGAAAGTGCAGGTGAGGGACAGAGATGATGGAACTGGTCACAGGAGGAAGCGGCAGCGGGAAATCTGCTTATGCGGAGTCAGTGATCTGCGGAAAACACAGACTGTTGTGCGAGATAACAGAAAACGCTCCTCTTTACTATATAGCTGATATGATTCCCTATGGACGGGAGACAGAGAAGAAAATAAAAGCCCACCGGAAAATGCGCGCAGGCAAAGGTTTTGTGACACTTGAGTGGTATGTGGATCTGCCGGGAAAGCTTTCGGCCCCGGATTCGCCGGAACTGAAAGGATCCTGCGTTCTGCTGGAGTGTGTGTCCAATCTTACGGCAAATGAAATGTACGAACCTGACGGCGCACAAAACACAGGCGGAGATACACCGGAGAGTGTTATTAAGGGCGTGAGGATGCTGAAAGACCAGTGTGCACATCTTGTTGTGGTGACGAATGATGTGTTCCGGGAATCCGTACCGGATTCGGAAGAGATGACGGCATACAAGGACAATCTGGGAATGATCAACCGTGCTTTAGCAAAGATGGCGGATCAGGTGACAGAAGTGGTGTTCGGCGTGCCGGTCTGTATAAAATCTGGTTCGGATATGGCGGACGGAACAGGGAAACAGATGAAAGGTATCAGCGCGGCGGAAGACAAATCGGAAGAAGTCTCCGAAAAGAAAGGACGGCACGGTATGAAATTTATTACAGGCGGTGCATATCAGGGAAAACTTGAATATGCAAAGAAATTGTATCCGGGCACAGAATGGACGGACGGAGCCGGATGCTCTCTCCGGGAGATCCTGTCCTGCGGGGCTGTGGATCATTTCCATCTTTTTGTGAGAAGATGGCTTCAGGAGGGAAAGACACCGCAGGAGCTGATCAGGGCAATCCTTGATAAAAACAGAGATCTCATCATCGTGTGTGATGAGATCGGGTGCGGGCTTGTGCCGACAGACGCATTTGAGAGAGAATACAGAGAATCCGTCGGCCGTATCTGTACGCAACTTGTAGAATATGCTGATGAAGTGTACCGTGTGACGTGCGGTACCGGCGGGCGGATCAGATAGTACAGCTCCGGCAGCGGGGCTCATATAGTGTGGAGAAGGCCACGCATTCCAGAGCGCATGGTAAGAGAAAGGAGACCGGATATGTTGAACGATCTGGAGCAGGTACGTCCTGCTGATATTGAGAAGAGAAGTTTTGAGATTATTACGGAAGAACTGGGAGACAAAGAGCTGATCCCGGGTACAGAACCTATTGTAAAGCGCTGCATCCATACGAGCGCGGATTTTGACTATGCAGACAATCTTGTATTTTCCGATAATGTGGTGGAGCGGGCGCTAAGGTCAATCCAAAATGGAGCATCTATTGTGACGGACACCCAGATGGCGAAAGCAGGGATCAACAAGAAGCGGCTGGCGCAGTATGGAGGAGAGGTTTACTGTTTTATGTCTGATGAAGACGTTGCACGGATGGCAAAAGAGAACGGCACGACCAGGGCGTCAGCATGTATGGATAAAGCAGCAGCTCTGTATCGGGACGGGAGAAACGGCAGAATGCAGAACGGGGAACAGGAAAGGGGCCTGATCTTCGCTATAGGAAATGCACCTACCGCACTCGTGCGCCTCTATGAACTGATCAATGAAGGGAAACTCACACCCGAGCTGATCATCGCGGCCCCGGTAGGATTCGTCAACGTAGTACAGTCGAAAGAATTGATCCTGACGTTGAAAGATATTCCGTATATCGTGGCGAGAGGAAGAAAAGGCGGAAGCAATATCGCGGCGTGCATCTGCAATTCGCTGTTGTATATGCTCTGAACTTATATGGAGATTTGAAGATGGACAGACCTTATTTTCCAATGTTTATTGACCTGACTGGTAAGAATATAATGGTGGCCGGCGGCGGAACGATCGCTCTGCGGCGTGTCAGGACGCTGCTTAAGTTCGGAGCGGATATTCATGTAGTCGCACCGGAACTCTGTGAAGAACTGTCACAGATGGAAAAAGAAGGAAAGATCACGGCAGAGTACAGAGAATACCGCACCGGGGATATCGACGGTGCCCGGATTGTCCTGGCGGCTACGGATGACCATGAGGTAAACCGAAGAATATGGGAAGAGTGCCAGGCCTCCGGGATCATAGTAAATGTGGCGGATGATAAAAGCCTCTGCGATTTCTATTTTCCGTCGGTAGTAATGACTGATGACACCGTGATCGGGATCAACTGCGGGGGGATGGATCACGCAAAAGTGAAAGAGACCCGGATAAGAATAGAGAAAGCGCTCAGATAGACGGCAGCAGTTCAGCCCGCGCTATTCGCAAAGATGCACTGACGTGCTTACCGCGGCTATGCCGCTTCTTTGCTCATATACTGGCTGAACTGGTGCATAAATATAAATAAATGATTGCCAAAACTTTATATTTTGTTTATAATTAGTCCCATATTGTGTCTTGGGATACTTCTGACTCCGCTATGACAATACTATTTAAGAGGCACAGAGAAAAAGATGCCGGTCTTCCGGTATCGTATACAGAAAGGACAATATGGAATGGGAGATACTTTACAGATCCTGACTGCCATGATCATCTATATGGCAGCAGTCATTATTATAGGTGTTACATTTGCAAGAAAAGCAAATGCAAGCTCAGACGCATATTTCCTCGGCGGGAGAAGTCTCGGACCGTGGGTGACGGCTATGAGTGCGGAGGCGTCTGACATGTCGGGATGGCTTCTCATGGGCCTGCCGGGTGTGGCGTACTGGTGCGGTATTGCAGATGCGGCGTGGACGGCCATCGGACTGGCGGCAGGTACATACATCAACTGGCTGATCGTATCCAAGCGCCTGCGCCGTTACAGTGAGAAAGCAGGGAATGCGATCACGCTGCCGGAATATTTTTCCAATCGTTTCCATGAGAAGAAAAAAGTTATTATGACGATCGCAGCAGTGTTTATCCTGATCTTCTTCACGGTTTATGCGGCAAGCTGTCTTGTGACCTGTGGCAAGCTATTCTCTACATTGTTTGGTCTGCCATATATTCCGATGATGATCGTGGGGGCGGTGTTCGTACTGATCTATACGATCATCGGTGGTTTTCTCGCGGAGAGCGCTTCGGACTTTATGCAGGCCATTGTAATGATCGTTGCACTGGGAGTGATCGTGTTTGTAGGAACATATGCGGCAGGCGGTCTTGGAGCAGTGATCGACAATGTGAAAGATATACCGGGATTCCTTGAATTTTTCGGTATGGCTACGCCTCAGACTGTAGACGGCGTGCAGCAGACAGCAAACGGAGTGCCGCTGTTCGGGGAGGCAGCTCCCTACGGAATTATTTCTGTCGTATCCATGCTCGCATGGGGGCTGGGATACTTTGGTGTACCGCAGGTACTTTTGAGATTCATGGCGATCCGTCACGAAGACGAGCTTACCCGTTCCCGCCGTATTGCTACAGTGTGGGTGCTGATTTCGCTTACCATTGCTGTATTTATCGGTGTAATGGGACGAGCCCTCTATCCGACGGCCCTGACGACTTCGGCAGACGCGGAGAATGTATTTATCCTTTTGTCTACAAATCTGCTTCCTCCGCTGATCGCAGGGTTTGTGATGGCCGGAATTCTTGCGGCGACGATCAGTTCTTCTGATTCGTACCTGCTCATTGCAGCGTCCGCGTTTGCAAAGAATATTTATCAGGGCCTGTTCCGCAAGAAAGCTTCCGACCGCGAGGTGCTCAATATCTCAAGACTGACACTGCTCCTTATTGCGATCGTAGCTATCATTATTGCACTGGATGAGAACAGCGTTATCTTTACAATTGTGAGTTTTGCATGGGCCGGATTCGGCGCTACGTTTGGTCCGCTGATGCTCTTCAGTCTGTTCTGGAAGAGAACGACAAGAGCCGGCGCGATCGCCGGAATGCTCGGCGGCGCGGGAATGGTATTTGTCTGGAATCTGCTTGTACGTCCTCTTGGCGGCATCTGGGATATTTACGAACTCCTTCCGGCATTTATCTTTTCGAGCATCTGTATCGTAGTGGTATCTCTGTTATCACCGAAGCCGTCAGAGGAGATTGAGAAAGAATTCGAAGAAGTAAAAGCCATGGGGAGAAAAATCTAAACAAAATCTAAACGGCTGCCCCGTGAATATTATCACTCTCTTAATAGAAGAAAGTCTATGATAAAGATAAGAAAAGAGGGTGATCGATATGTTGAAAGACTTGTTATTATTCCTGACCATAATTGCAGGCGGAATGTATGGCTTACGGGTAATGCAAGGGCTGGACAGATTTATGAAGCACAGCCGGGAATAACAGAAAATGAAATTCAGGCACTGCAGGAAGAGGTATATTCCCTGCGGTGCCTGTTATTGTCTCCGGGGATTATGCCCTGCTTTTACGATCTGGATCATCTTGGCAAATCTGTGGCAAAGTGATAATATCAGATGGAGAAACGGTTTCAAACAGGAGAATAGAAAATGGAAAAGATAAGAGGATGGATAAAGAAAGTCATACACAAAGAACGGTTTATCTATCTGGGCCGGACAGCGGCGATCGTACTGGCGGCAAGCCTGGTCAGTTTTTACCTGAACCGCTCCGGCGTTATGAAAGAAAACATCCTTATGGTCCTGCTGATCGGTGTTCTGCTGACCGGTGCCTTCACAGCCGGATACGAGTACGGTGTGATCGGGGCTGTAGCGAGCGTACTGATCTTTAACTTTTTTTTTACTGTACCGGTCCATACGTTTGCTATCATGAATCCGAACGATGTAGCGCTGATGATATTCTTTCTGATCGTATCGTTCATTTCATCAGGAATGACAGCGCGTTTCCGCAGGCAGGTAGCGATCGCGGAAGAGAATGAAAGGACAGCACGGAGGATGTCGGAGCTGTCGGAGCGCTTTATCAATGTCACCGGAACCGGACAGATCATCAGGCTGGGGGTGTCATATATAAAAGAAAGTACAGGCTATGAGGCTGCCGTCAGCCTGGACGAGCGGAGTACAGAAGTGCAGCCTGACACAGCTGGAGCAGTCCTTTTTCCGATCGGAGGTATTACGTGTAAGACGGGGGAGATCATCGTTTTTACAAAAGACCGGGGCATCAGCGCTGAACAGGAAATCTTTATACGGGCTGTGGCGGGACAGATGGGGATTGCCCTTGACCGGGAGCGTATCTATGCAAAGCAGGAGAAGACAAAGCTTGAGGTGGAGCAGGAGCACCTGAAGAGCAGCATGCTGCGCAGTATATCCCATGACTTCCGGACGCCGCTGACAGGGATTATCGGGGATTGTGACCTGATCCTGCAGCGCCATGTGACAGAGACGGGGGAGCAGGATGAACTTGTCAGGGATATACGTGAACAGAGTATGTGGCTGACACGCACCATGGAAAATATATTGAGTATGACAAAGATCGAGAGCGGGATTGATTTTATCAACAGAAGAGAAGAAGTGCTGGAGGATCTGGTCTACGAAGCGGAACATCATGTGAGCGGTCTCAGGGAACACAGGAAATTTCAGGATTCTGTGCCCGAAGAGGTGCTGATCGCCGATGTGGACGCGAGACTGATCGTACAGGTGCTGGTGAACCTTCTGGACAATGCTGTGAAGAATACAAAGGAAAATGGATCGATCCGTCTGAACGTGTCATATCAGAATGGAAGGGCATACTTCGTTGTTGAAGATAACGGCCAGGGTATCGCGCCGGGACAGGAAGAAGCCATCTTCGGAGAGTTTGTCGCTCTCTCGGGTAAGGGACCTGACCAGAAACACGGGATGGGACTGGGGCTTGCCATATGCAGGGAGGTTGTGAAAGCCCACGGTGGGGAAATCCGGGCAGAGAACCGGCCGGAGGGCGGGGCCAGATTTGTTTTCTGGCTGAATGCCCGCCCGGCAGTACAGACTGACGAGACAGAAGAATACGGGGGAGCAGACAGGGATGGAAGACAGACATACGATCCTGATTGTCGAGGATGACAAATATATTATTCATTTTATTTCAATGAGTCTGAAAGAGGAGAACTATACTTTCTGGACTGCAAAAACAGTGAAAGAGGCCATAAGCCTGTTCTATGCGAACCGGCCTGACCTGGTGATCCTTGATCTGGGTCTTCCGGACGGAGACGGGCTGGAAGTAGTCAGAAGTATCCGGGAGATTGCATCTACTCCGATCATCGTGGTATCGGCAAGACAGGAGGAAACGGAGAAGATACGCCTGCTGGATGAGGGGGCGGACGACTATGTGACAAAACCATTCTATATGGGAGAACTGCTGGCAAGGATCCGCGCGGCTCTGAGGAAGAAAGAAAACCGTGCGGCAGATCAGGAAACGCGCTTTACAGACGGTGATCTTGTTGTGGACTTTGAGAAGCGGCGTGTGGAGGTGGAGGGAAAAGAAGTCCACCTTACGCCCATTGAGTATAAGATCCTGCTGCTTCTTATCGCCAATCGCGGAAAAGTACTGACCCACCACTATATCTTAAAAGAGGTATGGGGGTACGCAGCAGGAGTCGAGGCAGGAACACTGAGGGTGTTTATGGCTACGCTTCGCAGGAAAATAGAAAAAGAACCATCCCAGCCCCAGCATATAATTACGGAAGTCGGTGTGGGTTATCGGTTCAAATAATGATCATGGAAGAGGCGGCTGTACAAAAGATCAGTGCAGCTGCCTCTTCTGTAGTGTTTTCAATATATCCGGTATAGAGCCTGACTCTGCATAAAGCTGATGCTCCGGTTCGTGGATGTCCTCAAGGTAATGTGCGTCAGAGCAGCAGATCACATTACATTTCTCAAAATACGGATGTTCCCGGCGGATCTGGTGAAGATGGCTGAAATCGTGGAATTCCGCGCAGGAAAATGTGCTTCCGGGAGGAACAAATCCGAGATTGGAGAGCAGGCTTGTAGAAGTCTTATCTACATGCGCCGGGTAAGCGGTGCCGCGGAATGCGCTTACCAGCGAAAATACGTCATCAAAGGAAACAGATGCTGCACTGATGAGCAGGTTGTCTACGGTATCGACTATTTCATCTTTTTCGTTCATGATCTGCTGTTTCCCGAAGATATCCTCGCGGTTTGGAACAGGCAGCAGCTTTTTGTATATAAAGGCATCAAACGAGAGGGCGTCCTCAAGTGTCGGAAACAGACAGATCACATGGACCTCTTCCTGTGTTGTGAGTTCCATGCCCGGTATTACGGTCACGCCGTATTTTTCGCCGTGGTACATGGCGGCGGGGCAGTTCCTGCATGAATTGTGATCCGTGAGGGCGATCACGTCCAGCCCTTTGACTGCGGCCATCCCGACGATATTGGCAGGAGTCATATCGTCATCCCCGCAGGGAGAGAGACAGGAGTGGATATGCAGGTCATAGCAGAGCGGGATCATAATGCACCTGCCTCGTAGATTTCGAGGCCGATATCAAATACAGGGAGTTCAGTTGAGAGTATGGCGATCCCTTCTTCCTCTGCTTTCGCCAGAGTACCCTCATCCATCCCGATACCCTCTGCCAGTACGATACACGCCACGTCTGCAAGAGTGGCTACGGCGAGAGTATTTTTATTTCCCATAACCGTTACCCAGACACTGCCGGCAGGCGCCTTTCCCATGGCGATGCTCAGGAGATCGCAGCAGAATACTTTTGATATTTCCCGTTCAGGATTGCCTTTTACAAGAACTTTGCATTCCGGAAGTTCCAGTATAGTCTGTAATTTCATCTCTTTTTCAGATTCTCCTTTCTTACCGCGGCTGCCGCAGATTACCGGGTACGCCGAAAGAGGCAAGCTCTGTTGTCAATTCCTTAATATATCTGTGGAGCATTTCGTCTTCTTCTTCGGTCAATGACTTCCCTGCTTTCTCTCCCTGTGTCAGTGATTCGATCTTCTGTGAGAGATCGGCGATGTTTGAGCGCAGGACATAGATACAGTCGTTGGGCGCTGCTTCCCCGCGGACAATGTCCTCTGCAAGTGTCTGACAGGTAGGAGCGCCGCAGGAACCGCAGTCAAGCCCGGGAAACCTGGAGGTCAGCTTCTCTACATCGCCCATCATTTTCAGGCTCTCTTTAAAGGTATTGCCAAGGCGGAAGACCGGTTCATATTCGATATCGTCCGCCCAGTATATATTCCGGATCTCAGGAGTGTCATCCAGATGGCTTTTTGAGACCGGCTGATATTTTGTCAGACGCTTTGTCTTCGCCATGGCGATATAGGCGTTCTCAACGGTGAGCGTACCGCCCACACATCCTCCGCTGCACGCGTTCAGTTCCACGAAAGTGAGTCCGTGAAGTTTTTCGTCCTCCAGTTCTTCCAGCACTCTCAGGATATTTACGATGCCGTCCGCCGCAAGATAACTGTCTGCGAGGAGTCCTCCGGCCTCGCCTCCCGCATTGCTCCAGCCGATGCCGATACGTCCGGAACGGGACAGAGGCTTTAACTGACTTTCATCATGCTTCATATGGGGAAGCAGGAGCGGATATACGTCCTTGATCGCTACTACATTGTCTATATTGCTCTTTTCGATCCCGAGCGGAGCTTTTGCATAAGATACTTTAGAGGGGCAGGGGGAGATAAAGATGATCCCGATCTCCTCTGGTTTCAGTCCGGTTTTCTTCACTGCCTGAGCCCGTGCGATCTCTGCTGCCACTTCCACCGGCGCCTTGATGGGCAGAAGACGGGAAATGAGAGCGGGAAACTTTACCCGGATCAGCCGGATCACAGACGGACAGGCAGAACTGATAAACGGAGCCTCGTCCATGTGCTGTTTGATATATGATCGGGAAGCCTCCGATACCAATTCGGCAGCGGCACTGACCTCATATACATCGTCGAATCCCAGTTTCAGCAGAGCGTTCAGCACGATGTCCACATTTGTCAGGTTATTGTACTGTGCATAGAGCGAAGGGGCCGGCAGGGCTACCGTATATTCAAAATTGTTGATCACGGAAAGCGGATCATAAACCGGGATCTTAGCGTGATGCGGACAGTAGCGGATGCACCTGCCGCAGTCGATACAGAACTTATCTATGATATGTGCTTTGCCGTTATGTACCCGGATTGCCTGAGTGGGGCAGTACTTGATACAGTTGATACAGCCCTGGCAGACAGATTCCCGGAGCCGCACAGAGCGTATGAATTTATTGCTGACCACAGGATGTCCCTCCTTTCCCTGAAGCAGTTGTATATATGAAGACAGAAGTCCATCTCTCTTACAGACGGACTTTCATGGTAATTGTAGTACCCTGTCCTACTACAGTGTCGATATGCATTTCGTCAGAATACCGTTTCATATTCGGAAGGCCCATTCCTGCCCCGAATCCAAGGGACCGCACTTCTTCCCTTGCCGTGGAGAAGCCTTCCTGCATGGCCTGACTGATATCAGGAATACCGGGCCCTGTATCTGCGAGAACCATGGTGATATCCGTGTCGGAGATTGTAACCGTGATCGTGCCGCCGTCTGCGTGGATGACCATATTGATCTCACCCTCATACATGGCGATCGCTGTCTTGCGGATGACATCGCTGGCAACCCCCAGCATTTTCAGTTTGTTTTTGACGGAACTGCTGGCCTCCCCGGCACGGGTAAAATCATTTCCGTCAATTACATATGTAAAGATAAGCTGATCTCCCATTCAGGCACCCCCTCTGAGTCCGTTTTCGTACAGGATGCCGCAGGTAGTGAACATATAATGTCCTGTTGCCAGAACAGCGATGGATTTGCCTCTTGCCAGCGCCAGCATATTTTCGTCCGGGAGCTTGCCGCGGACAAAGATAATACAGCAGATATCCAGCATTTCAGCCGTACGCACTACCTGCGGATTGCAAAGTCCGGTGATGAGCACGGAACATTTGCCGCAGTAGGCAAGGACATCGCTCATCATATCTGCCGAAAAAACGAATTGTACATCCAGATCAGCAAGTTCCTCTCCATACAGGAACTGTGCGTCAAGGGCTCTCTGCATATCTCTGATCGTCATAAGTCCTCCTCAAAGAATAAAAATCGAACATTTTTGTAGCAGTTCAGCTGTCGGGAATGAGAAGAACTGCTACTGTTTCAGTCAGTATAACATCTGCAAAATTAAAAAGCAATAATTGTATAAACAGCAATTGGCAAACAATGCAGTTGCATAAATATTCCGAAAAAATAACAGGTATTTAAAGTATAGACAAAATTTTCATTCTTTTAAGTGGCATATTGGGATATCGTGTGATATCATTGTCTTAATGAGCACTAAAGTGGTAACGGTTCAGCTGCGCCATCCCCGGCGGATGAACTGTAGCCAAAACAGAAGTGGAGGTTGGAGAATGACAGCGAAGAAGAAAACAGTTCCGTTTTCCGGAACGAAAGAGCAGGAGGAAGAGCTCTTAAAAGCGATCGACGAGCTTCGGGACGAAAAAGGTGCACTAATGCCGATCCTGCAGAAAGCACAGGACATATACGGCTATCTTCCTTATGAAGTCCAGAAAATGATTTCAGACCGGACAGGAATCCCTCTGGAGAAGATTTATGGCGTGACTACATTTTATTCGCAGTTTACGCTGAATCCGAAAGGAAAGTACAGGATTTCTGTCTGTCTTGGTACGGCGTGTTACGTAAAGGGATCCGGGGAAATCTATAACGCGCTGATGGAGAAACTTGGAATCGAGGGCGGAGAGTGCACGCCGGACGGGAAATTCTCACTGGATGCGTGCCGATGCGTGGGAGCCTGCGGACTCGCACCGGTCATGATGATCAATGATGAAGTCTATGGGCGTCTTACTGTGGACGACATAGACGGCATCCTGGCGCAGTACGAATAAGCCATGATGCCGGAGATATCTCTGAATATCCTGGATGTTGCCGAAAATTCTGTGCGGGCGAAAGCGTCGCTGATCGAGATCACAGTGTCGGTGAAGCCAAAAGAAGATACCTTGTCGGTTGTTATCCGCGATGACGGGTGCGGGATGACGGCAGATCAGGTAAAACGTGCGCAGGATCCGTTTTTTACTACAAGGACGACGAGGATTGTAGGCCTCGGGCTCCCGTTTTTTAAGCAGGCGGCGGAGAGCACGGGAGGAACATTCCGGATTGATTCAGAAAAAGGAAAAGGAACAACAGTAGAAGCCGTATTTATCCTGTCACATATTGACAGGATGCCGTTGGGGGATATCAGTTCCACCATACATACCCTGATCGTGTTCAACGAGCAGATCGATTTTAAGTATACCTATGAATATGATGACAGGGGCTTTATCCTTGATACCAGGGAAATGCGTGAGATGCTGGGAGACGAGATCTCCTTTATGGAACCGGAAGTGTCACTGTTTATCTGGGAGTATCTGGATAATAATAAACAGGAGGCGGACGGCGGAGTTGACGTTTGAGAAGAGGAGGAACCATATGAAATCTCTTGAAGAATTACGTGCGATCCGGGCAAAAATGCAGGGAAAAGTCGGAGTGCGCGCGGAAAATGAAAATCAGATCCGTGTGGTCGTAGGAATGGCTACGTGCGGGATCGCAAGCGGAGCAAGGCCGGTCCTGACCGCGCTTTCCGACGCGGTCCAGGAACAAAATCTGAGCGAGAAGATCTGCGTGACGCAGACCGGCTGTATCGGCCTGTGCCAGTACGAACCTATCGTGGAAGTGATGGAACCGGGAAAAGATAAAGTGACTTATGTGAAGATGACTCCTGAGAAAGCGCTGGAGGTACTGCGTCTTCACCTGCTGGGCGGACAGGTAGTGACCAAATATACTCTGGGCGCAGCACAGAACAGCCTGTAAGGAACAGGCGGAACACAGAGAAAAGGAGGCTTGAAAATATGTATCGTTCACACGTACTTGTCTGCGGGGGGACCGGATGTACCTCTTCCGGAAGCCAGCGGATCCGGGACAGACTGGAAAAAGAAATCGCAGCCAACGGCCTGTCCGAAGAAGTCGGTGTCGTTAAGACGGGATGCTTCGGACTGTGCGCGCTCGGTCCGGTCATGATCGTATATCCGGAAGGAACTTTTTATTCTATGGTCCAGGAGGACGATATTCCGGAAATTGTATCCGAGCATTTGCTAAAGGGAAGAGTTGTCACACGTCTGCTCTATGATGAAACGACCAGGACAGACAAGATCATCCCGCTAAATGAGACGAATTTCTATAAGAAACAGCACAGGGTGGCACTGAGGAACTGCGGTGTGATCAACCCTGAAAATATTGAAGAATATATCGGAACCGGCGGCTATGAAGCGCTGGGTATCGTGCTGACGGAGAAGACGCCGGAGGATGTGATCCAGATCCTCCTGGACAGCGGATTGAGAGGACGGGGAGGAGCCGGATTCCCCACGGGATTAAAGTGGAAGTTTGCTGCGGCAAATGAGGCGGATCAGAAATATGTATGCTGCAATGCGGATGAAGGAGATCCGGGAGCATTTATGGACCGTTCGATCCTTGAGGGTGACCCCCATGCAGTGCTGGAGGCGATGGCAATCGCAGGGTATGCGATCGGAGCATCGCAGGGATATATCTATGTGCGCGCCGAGTACCCGATCGCAGTGAAACGTCTCGAGATTGCCATAAGTCAGGCAAGAGAATACGGTCTGCTCGGGAAGAATATATTTGACAGCGGATTTGATTTTGATATTGAATTAAGACTCGGCGCAGGAGCGTTTGTCTGCGGAGAAGAAACAGCGCTCATGACATCTATCGAAGGAAACAGAGGAGAGCCGCGCCCCCGTCCGCCGTTCCCGGCTCTTAAAGGTCTTTTCCAGAAGCCCACTATCTTAAACAACGTGGAAACATTTGCAAATATTCCGCAGATCATCGTGAACGGCCCGGAATGGTTTGCTTCTATGGGAACGGAAAATTCAAAAGGAACGAAGGTATTCGCTCTCGGCGGCAAGATCCACAACACAGGTCTTGTGGAAGTACCCATGGGGACGACGCTACGCGAGATCGTGGAGGAGATCGGCGGAGGCATCCCGAATGGCAAGAAGTTCAAGGCTGCCCAGACCGGAGGACCGTCCGGCGGATGTATCCCCGCAGAGCATCTGGATGTGCCCATTGATTATGATAATCTGAAAAAGATTGGCTCTATGATGGGTTCCGGCGGACTGATCATTATGGATGAAGATACCTGTATGGTGGATATTGCGAAGTTCTTCCTGGAGTTCACGGTGGATGAGTCCTGCGGTAAATGTACTCCGTGCCGCATCGGTACGAGACGTATGCTGGAGATCCTTGAGAAGATCACAAAAGGCCAGGCGACTATGGAAGATCTGGATAAACTGGAAGAACTCTGTTATCATCTCCAGTCAAGTTCACTGTGCGCTCTCGGACAGACAGCACCCAATCCGGTGCTCTCCACACTGCGCTATTTCAGAGACGAATATATAGCCCATATCGTTGACAGGAAATGTCCGGCGGGAGTCTGTAAAGATCTGCTGCAGTACAGGATCGACCCGGATAAATGTAAGGGATGTACACTCTGCGCGAGAACCTGTCCGGCGGATGCAATCATCGGTTCGGTAAGGGAAGTACATATGATAGACTCCGAGAAGTGCTTAAAATGCGGTGCCTGCATAGATAAATGCCGGTTCGGCGCGATCTACAAAGAATAAGGGAGGGCAGTGAGAATGGAAAATGTAAATTTAAAGATAAACGGCCTGAATATAACTGCACCCGCAGGTTCTACGATCCTTGAGGCGGCGCAGGCAGCGGGGATACGCATCCCCACGCTGTGTTATTTGAAAGAGATCAACGAGATCGGCGCATGCCGTATGTGCGTGGTAGAAGTAAAAGGAGCGAGAAATCTGGTGGCAGCGTGTGTCTACCCGGTGTCCGAAGGCATGGAAGTGCTGACAAATACGAAGAAACTGATGGATTCCAGAAGAAGGACGCTGGAACTTCTCCTGTCCAACCATGATAAGAAATGCCTCTCCTGCGTGCGCAGCGGGCAGTGTGAACTTCAGGAACTCTGCCAGGAGCTGGGAGTGACGGATGAAGATTATTTTTCAGGCGAGACGCCGCATTATGAACTGGATGAAAGTGCAGTACATATGGTGAGAGATAACAACAAGTGCATTCTCTGCCGGAGGTGTTCTGCTGTGTGTGAAAAGGTACAGAGTGTTGGTGTTATCGGCCCGAACAACAGAGGGTTTGCAACCTTTATCGGTTCGCCGTTTGATATGGGGCTTGGCGATACAAGCTGTGTATCCTGCGGACAGTGTATCGCCGCCTGTCCTACCGGCGCGCTTTATGAGAAGAGCAATATTGACGATGTCCTGGAGGCGATCGAAGATGAAACGAAGCATGTGGTCGTTCAGCCTGCCCCGTCCGTGCGCGCGGCACTGGGCGAAGAGTTCGGATATCCCATGGGAACGGATGTGGAAGGCAAGATGGCGGCAGCTCTCAGGAGGATCGGATTTGACAGAGTATTTGACACAGATTTCAGCGCTGACCTTACCATCATGGAGGAAGCCCATGAATTTATTGACCGTGTGCAGAACGGAGGCGTACTGCCGATGATGACATCCTGCTCGCCGGGATGGATCAAATACTGTGAGCACTATTACCCGGATCAGCTGGCGCATCTGTCAAGCTGCAAGTCACCCCAGCAGATGTTCGGGGCCGTTACCAAGACATATTATGCAGAGAAGATGGGGATTGCCCCCGAAAATATCGTATGTGTCAGCGTTATGCCGTGTACAGCGAAGAAATTCGAGATTCAGAGAGAGGATCAGTATGCGGCCGGGGTTCCGGATGTGGATATCTCCATTACGACAAGAGAGCTGGCACGTTTGATCCGCAAAGCAGGTATCGATTTTTGCAGCCTGCCGGATGAAGGATTTGACGATCCGCTTGGCGAATCTTCAGGCGCAGGCGTTATCTTCGGCGCGACCGGAGGTGTGATGGAGGCAGCCCTGCGTACTGCTGTGGAGACGCTGACCGGCGAGACGCTGGAAAAGGTTGAGTTCCTGGAAGTGCGGGGGACAGAGGGAATCAAAGAGGCAACCTATAATGTGGCGGGAACAGACGTGAAAGTCGCAGTCGCTTCAGGACTTTCCAATGCAAAAGCCATCATGGACAAAGTGCGTTCCGGTGAGGCGGACTATCATTTTATCGAGATCATGTGCTGCCCGGGAGGCTGCGTGAACGGCGGCGGCCAGCCGCAGGTACACGCGTCCGTCCGCAATTTTACTGATGTGAAAGCAATCCGCGCGAAAGCCCTCTACGATAACGATGAGGCAAAGGCGATCAGAAAGTCCCACGAGAATCCGTCTGTCAAGAAATTGTACAGAGAATATCTCGGCGCGCCGGGAAGCGAGAAGGCACATCATATACTGCATACAACCTACGTAAAACGAACGATAAATTAAAATTCGTATTTTCCGTACTGACAAAGTAGCAGCCGGGAGACAGGTATTGTTATCGCACCCGCTTTCGCTCGGGCCGTAACGCAACGGTACATAGGAGCGCAAAAGACGCGCTCCAAGTGCCGGCGTTACTCTACGGTGC
>MHCFR00700__coassemble_621_pt1 | contig 25958 bp, 23 predicted proteins | sample MHCFR00700__metabat2_low_PE_034 | metagenome-assembled genome bin MHCFR00700 | reverse complement strand
AGAAATTCATTGGCATATGGCAGGCAAATATATTTTTACCGTTTAAAACTGGCTGTTAAAACTTGGGTTTGACAGCAGGATATCCGTGTGATAGAATACAACAGTAACTTTACCGTAGTGCAGTGACTCATTGGTAGAGAAAAAAAGTGATGCCGGATATCCGGCGATGGAGGTAATGTGATCATGAAAAAGAGAGTATTAAGTGTACTGCTCTGTGCGGGCATGGCGGTTTCCATGCTGGCAGGCTGTGGTTCCGGAAACTCAGAGCAGGGTACTGAGAGTGAAAGTGATAAGGCTTATGTGCAGGAGAAAGGGACGCTTGTCGTAGGTATCACAAACTTTGAACCTATGGATTATCAGGATGATAACGGTGACTGGATCGGATTCGATGCCGATATGGCAAAGGCTTTCGGAGAGAGTCTGGGCGTGGACGTGGAGTTTGTAGAGATCGACTGGGACAACAAGATCCTTGAGCTTGACAGCCAGACAATTGACTGTGTATGGAACGGTATGACACTTACAGATGAAGTGACAAGCTCCATGGAGTGCACAGGCGCATATCTGAACAACGCGCAGGTTGTAGTAGTACCGGCGGACGTTGCAGACCAGTATCAGGATGAAGACAGCTTATCTGGTCTGAGCTTTGCTGTTGAGGCGGGAAGTGCAGGAGAGGAACAGGTAAGCGGGCGAGGCCTGGATTACACTGCAGTGACAGCGCAGGCAGATGCCCTGATGGAAGTTGCTGCGGGAACTTCGGATGCAGCAGTGATCGATTCTCTGATGGCGTCAGCCATGATAGGAGAAGGAACGAGTTATTCAGACCTTACATATACGATCAGCTTAAACAGTGAAGAGTACGGCGTGGGATTCCGCAAAGGCTCTGATCTGGCAGAAGAACTGAACAATTTCTTCGCACAGAGTTATGAAGACGGATCTATGCAGGCGTGTGCTGAAGAATACAAAGTACAGGCTGCACTGATCGAACAGTAATATATAAAAGAGACAGAGGTTATAGCATGGATTTGATAATGGAACAGTTCCCGATTGTTTTCAATGCGCTGAACGTCGGATTTCTACAGACATTAAAACTGTTTTTTGTGACACTCCTGGGAGCGATCCCGCTGGGATTAGTTATATCTTTCGGATCGATGTCGCGGTTTAGGCCACTAAGTTATATAACCAAGATCATTGTATGGATCATCAGAGGTACACCTCTGATGATCCAATTGCTGATTATATTTTATTTTCCCGGGATCGTTCTGGGAAATAATATCTGGGGCGGAAGCGAAAGCGGAAGATTCCTTGCGGCGTCGGTCGCCTTTATTTTTAATTACGCCTGCTATTTTTCCGAGATTTACAGAGGCGGTATCCAGGGTGTGCCAAAGGGCCAGGAAGAAGCCGGGCTTGTGCTGGGGATGACGAGAAGCCAGATCTTCTTTAAGGTTACACTGCTCCAGATGATCAAGCGGATCGTGCCGCCGATGGCGAATGAGATCATCACGCTCGTAAAGGATACATCCCTTGCGCGGATCATTGCACTGCAGGAAATAATCTGGGCAGGCCAGGCGTTCCTGAAAGGCTCCCAGGGAATAGCCGGTGAAATCTGGCCACTGTTTTTTACCGCTGTCTACTATCTGATCTTCAGCGGAATTCTGACTGTCCTGCTGGGACGTCTTGAGAAGAAACTGGACTATTTCAGATAGGAGGGAAACGCATATGTCGATTCTTGAAGTAGAACATTTAAGTAAGAATTTTGAAAGAACAGAAGTGCTGAAAGATATTAGTTTTTCGCTGGAAAAAGGAAAAGTACTGTCTATTATCGGTTCATCGGGAAGTGGAAAAACGACATTGCTCCGATGCCTGAATTTTCTTGAGCGTCCGGACGGCGGAGCTATCCGCGTAAACGGCGAGACATTGTTTGACGCGAATGATCCGGTTACGACGCAGGAGTCAGAGATACGCAGAAAACGGCTTCATTTCGGTCTGGTATTTCAGTCCTTTAATTTATTTCCGCAATATACGGCTCTTGGAAATGTTATGCTCGCTAAGGAACTGCTTGAGAAAGAACGCCCGGACTATAAGGCCAGAAAGAAAGAAATACATGTAGAGATCGAGCAGGAGGCAAAAAAACTGCTGGATCAGATGGGACTTTCCGACAGGATGAACAATTATCCGCATCAGTTGTCAGGAGGACAGTGCCAGCGTGTTGCGATCGCAAGAGCTCTTGCCCTGAAACCGGACATCCTGTGTTTTGATGAACCGACATCTGCACTGGATCCCGAGCTGACAGGGGAAGTACTGAAAGTGATCCAGGGGCTGGCAGATCAGGAGACAACAATGATCATTGTCACACATGAGATGGCGTTTGCACGGGATGTCTCAAGTCAGGTCATCTTTATGGATGATGGCTGTATCCTGGAACAGGGAACGCCGGAGGAAGTGTTCGGAAATCCGCGGGAAGAGCGCACACGGCAATTTTTGTCACGTTATACAAAAGGCTGAAAAACGGCAGATATATTATCGACAAAATTGATAAATCGGATGCTATTTATTAAAAAAACTTATAAAACGGCTTGCTATAAAATAATGAGCCGCAGGGTTCCAAGGCAGGGGGGATTGTTGATTTTCCACCTGCCTTATATTATAATCGAACTTGCAGACGGGCATGGGATTTGCAGGTCTGTGCAAAACAGATTACCTGAACAGACTAGTAAGGAGCAGGATTCAGATGACAGAATTTAACAGGGTAACTACCGGGCTCGGCGAGGAATGCGGAGTCTTTGGAGCTTATGATATGGACGGAAATGATGTGGCACCGTCTATTTATTACGGACTGTTTGCATTACAGCACAGAGGGCAGGAGAGCTGCGGGATTGCAGTGACTGATACAAATGGCCGGAGAAAAGTCCTCTCGAGGAAGGGACTTGGACATGTGAATGATGTTTTTGACGAGGCTTCACTCGGGGAACTGAAAGGAAACCTTGGCGTAGGACATGTCCGCTATTCTACCGCGGGAGGCACCAGAGTCGAGAATGCGCAGCCGCTTGTGATCAACTATGTGAAAGGAACATTGGCGATCGCTCATAACGGCAACCTCGTCAATGCGATCGAACTGCGTAAAGAACTGGAGTATACCGGAGCAATCTTTCAGACAACGATCGACTCAGAAGTGATCGCATATCATATAGCCAGAGAACGGCTCAATGTGAAAACGGCAGAAGAAGCAGTAAAGAACGCGATGAAGAAGATCAGGGGGGCCTATGCCCTCGTTGTCAACAGTCCAAGGAAGATGATCGGAGCGAGAGATCCGTTCGGACTGAAGCCGTTATGTATCGGACGGCGCGGCAGTACGTATTTTCTTGCGTCCGAGAGCTGTGCGATCACTGCAGTGGATGCAGAGTTCGTGCGTGACGTGCAGCCGGGCGAGATTGTGACGATCACACAGAAGGGAATCGCCTCTGATATGAGTATGGCAATTCCGGAGGAGAAACGCGCACGGTGCATTTTCGAGTATATTTATTTTGCCCGTACGGACAGCAGGATTGACGGAGTCGAGGTCTATCACTCCAGGATACTGGCGGGAAAAGCACTGGCAGAATCCTATCCGGTCGAAGCAGATCTCGTGGTGGGAGTACCTGACTCCGGACTGGTGGCTGCAAAAGGATATTCCGAATATTCAGGGATTCCGTACGGCATGGCTTTTCATAAGAACAGTTATGTGGGAAGGACATTTATCAAACCGAAGCAGAGTGACCGTGAGTCAAGCGTGAAAATTAAGCTGAATGTAATTCCGGAAGTGGTCAGAGGAAAAAGGATCGTCATGGTCGATGATTCTATCGTGCGGGGAACGACGTGTGCGAATATCATCAAGATGCTTAAAAGCGCAGGTGCAACGGAAGTACATGTACGTATCAGTTCGCCGCCGTTTTTACATCCCTGCTATTTTGGAACGGATGTCCCTTCTGATGATCAGCTGATCGCGCATTCGCATACACCGGAGGAGATCCGGCAGATGATCGGTGCGGACTCACTGGGATATATGGAAATCAGCAAACTGAGAGATATGGTTGGAGATCTGAAATACTGTGACGCATGCTTTACCGGGAATTATCCCATGGAGGTCCCGGGGGAAGATATCAGTCATGCTTTTGAATGATACGGCCTGTCCGTGTATTATATAAATAAAAAATATAAAGGAGATTATGATTATGTCAAATGACCGCTATGTAAGTCCGCTTTCTGAGCGCTACGCAAGTAAGGAGATGCAGTATATTTTTTCACCGGACAAGAAATTCCGAACCTGGAGAAGACTCTGGATCGCACTGGCTGAGACGGAGAAAGAACTGGGGCTCAATATCACAGACGAGCAGATCGAAGAGCTGAAAAGCCATGCGGATGATATCAACTATGACGTGGCAAAGGAAAGAGAGAAAATTGTCCGTCATGATGTTATGTCCCATGTCTATGCATATGGCGTACAGTGTCCTAAGGCAAAAGGAATCATCCACCTCGGCGCGACTTCCTGCTATGTTGGAGATAATACGGATATCATTATCATGTCCGAAGCGCTCAAACTGGTAAGAAAGAAACTGATCAATGTAATAGCAGAGCTGGCGAAATTTGCGGATGCACAGAAGAGCCAGCCCACACTTGCTTTCACCCATTTCCAGCCGGCACAGCCTACAACAGTAGGAAAACGTGCAACTCTGTGGATGCAGGAATTTGAGATGGATCTGGAGGATTTGGACTATGTGCTGGGAAGCCTGAAACTGCTCGGATCAAAAGGAACGACAGGAACACAGGCAAGTTTCCTTGAGCTCTTTGACGGAGACCAGGAAACGATCGACCAGATCGATCCGATGATCGCTGAGAAGATGGGATTTAAGGCCTGTTATCCGGTATCCGGACAGACCTATTCCAGAAAGGTAGATACAAGAGTGCTGAATGTACTCGCCGGGATCGCGGCAAGTGCCCACAAGTTTTCAAATGACATACGTCTTCTTCAGCACTTAAAAGAGATCGAAGAACCGTTTGAAAAAACACAGATAGGTTCTTCTGCTATGGCGTATAAGAGAAACCCGATGCGGAGCGAACGGATAGCTTCACTGTCACGTTACGTGATGATCGACGCTCTGAATCCGGCAATTACATCGGCGACACAGTGGTTTGAGCGTACTCTGGATGACTCTGCGAACAAGAGGCTGAGTGTTCCGGAGGGATTCCTTGCTGTTGACGGTATTCTGGATCTTTGCCTGAATGTAGTGGACGGCCTTGTGGTATATCCGAAAGTAATCGAGAAGCGCCTGATGTCCGAGCTGCCATTTATGGCAACAGAGAATATCATGATGGATGCAGTGAAAGCAGGAGGAGACAGACAGGAACTGCACGAGAAGATCCGGGAGCTTTCCATGGAGGCAGGAAAAAATGTAAAAGAAAAAGGACAGGATAATAACCTGCTCGAACTGATCGCGGCAGATCCGGCTTTCAATCTGAGCCTTGAGGATCTGCAGAAGACGATGGATCCGTCAAAATATGTGGGACGTGCCAAAGAACAGGTAGAAGCATACCTTAAAAATGTGATCGATCCGCTTCTCGAAGAGAATAAAGAGGTGCTCGGGATGACAGCGCAGATCAATGTGTGATTCCGGAGCCTGCTGACAGACCGGTATAAAGAAAACCGCAAAGGAATGTTGCGAAAGATTGCGACATTCCTTTTTGTCTGGTATCTTATCTTCTGTAGGACCTTATGGGAAAAACATAAGGCTGTTTTGGTGATGAAAGGAAAGGGAGAAAGATGGAATTATATGAGGTACTTTATGAAGAGCGGTTTTCAGCAGTTGTGCTGTCGAGGATCACAAAAACGATACTGGTATTCCTGATATTCTGTGTGATGGCAGCAAATGTACATTTTAACAATCCGGCTGCCGGGCAAAGTATATCAGCCGATACTGGAACCATACTGCCGGCCGGCGCAGATACGGAAATTGATGCCGGATGGAGTGAAACAGCTTTGTCAACTGTAAATGAACTGGTATTGAAACCAATTATCTCTGCGACAAATGAATTCATGATTCCGGCGGTACCGTCAGTATCTCCGACAGAGACGGAGGACAGTACTGTGTATATGCCGGAAGCACCTGCCGCAGCCGTATCAGGCGAAGGTGATTCTATGGCGTCAGGGAATCCTGCGCCGACCCTGGCGGATGAGCCTGTTGCGGAGGTGCCGAAAGCGCCCGCTGCATCAGTGCCGGAAGAGCCAGAAGTTTCTGTACCGGAGGGGACTGCACCAGTGACTCCGGGAGCGCCTGATGCGTCAGCGCCGGAAGAGCCTGCAACATCTGTGCCGGACGATCCGGCAGAGCAGGTTCCGCCTGAGAATACCGGGAACGGAAGTGTTCCGGGAGTGATCGATGGATTTCTTGTCAATGAATCCGGTATCATTTACGGGATTTCAGATCCTGATCTGGTTGTGAATGACGGATATATGGAATTCCCGACGGAGAAATGTACAGGTATTGCGGCAGGTACATTGAGCAGCGGGCTGCCTTCTGTCCGCGAGATCTTTATTCCGGCTAATATTACATATATCGAAGAGGGCGCTTTTTCAGGGCTTGCGGATATGGAGTGGTTTGAAATGGAATCAACCGGAGCTTATTACACAGAAGAAGGCGTGCTTTTCTCTGAAGACGGAACATGTCTTCTGGCATTTCCTGCCGGACGGACAGGCAATTATAAAGTGCCATCCCACGTTGTGCGGTTTGCAGCAGGAGCTTTTGACAGCGCCCGGATAGAAGTTCTCGATGCAACGGCGTGCAGTCTGACAGATGCTTCCGGGATTCCGGAAAATATCAGTCTGCTCGTCAGAGAAACGCCGTAGTATTGTTGAAGAATCCTCTGAATTGTTTTATAATATTTATGATGTTGAGGGCAAAAGCCCCCAACTATGATGCCTGCGGATTGTTCCGTGCTTCGCACTCTCACGATCCGCCCCAATATTCGCATATCGTGGGATATACATCCCACTTTTATGCTCATATCGGGCGGGTCCCGAGGTCTTTCACCCACTTATGAGCGAGCTCATGTGGGTTTAGACCTTTTGACCCTGGCATCTTGTTATATTACAGAAACATGACCTGCTGATATAGAGAGCAGCAGAAGGGAGGGATCTTTATGAGAGAGAAAAACATGCTTCAGATTTTAAAAGACAGCAGATATACTGTAGTCTTAAGCGGAGCCGGACTGATGGTTGAGAGCGGTTATCCGCTTCTGCGCGATGGAAAGGAATCCTATGAAATAGAAGAAAAATACGGATATTCTTTTGAGGAGATATTCAGCAGCGCCTTCTATTCAGCAAGAAAAGACCTGTTTTTCCGTTTTTATAAAGAATTCATCCTGAAGGCAACGGAAGTTCCGCCCGGAAAGGGTTTTTATGCCTTGAAAACCCTGCAGGATCACGGGCTGATCGATTCGATCATTACCCGGCGGATCGCGGGGCTTGAAGACCGGGCGGGGTGCAGGAATGTCCTGAATATGAAGGGGACGATTTATGAAAATGTGTGTCCTTCCTGTGGGAGAAAATACCCTGTTGAATATATGAAAGAGGCGAAAGGGGTGCCGCTCTGCGAGAAATGTATGACGGCCATCCGGCCGCAGGTATGTCTGTTCGGGGAGATGCTCAATAATGCACTCGTTACAAGGGCAGCGGAAGAGGTCGGGAAGGCAGATACTCTTCTGGTGCTCGGTGCTAATCTGACAACGCCTCTGTGCAGTCAGTTCCTGCAGTATTATACCGGACCAAACCTGATCCTTGTCACAGAGGAAGAGCACTATTCGGATCAGAGGGCGGACATCATTATCCGCGGAAGATGCGATGAATTCCTTGCCGACATAGTATCTGAATATGAAAAGCAAAATAAAGACTGAAATTGGAGAGAAGAAATGAGCAACCGAGTAAGAACAAGATTTGCACCCAGCCCGACAGGCAGGATGCATGTGGGCAACTTAAGGACAGCACTTTATGCGTACCTGATCGCGAAACATGAAGGAGGGGATTTTATCCTTCGCGTGGAGGACACGGACCAGGAACGTTATGTGGAAGGTGCCACGGATATTATATACAGGACACTTGCAAAGACCGGACTGATCCATGATGAAGGGCCGGACAAGGACGGCGGATACGGGCCGTATATCCAGAGTGAGAGACAGGCATCAGGACTTTATCTGAAATATGCAAAGCAGCTTGTGGAACAGGGAGACGCGTACTACTGTTTCTGTGACAAAGAGCGCCTTGAGTCACTGAAAACATCTGTATCTGAGGATGGCACTGATATTGTCGTATATGACAAACACTGCCTCGGCTTAAGCAGGGAGGAAGTAGAGGCCAACCTGACGGCGGGAAAGCCGTGGGTAATCCGCCTGAACGTGCCGAATGAAGGAGAGACTACATTCCATGACGAGATATATGGTGATATTACGGTCCCGAATTCAGAACTTGACGATATGATCCTTATCAAATCCGATGGTTTCCCGACTTATAATTTTGCCAATGTAGTGGATGACCATTTAATGGGTATCACCCACGTAGTAAGAGGCAATGAGTATCTGGCGTCAGCACCCAAGTACAACCGTCTCTATGAGGCATTTGGATGGGAGATCCCCGTATATGTACATTGTCCGCTGATCACGGATGAGAACCATAAAAAGCTGAGCAAGCGAAGCGGACATTCTTCCTATGAAGATCTCATTGACCAGGGATTTGTCTCAGAAGCTGTTGTCAATTATGTGGCTCTTCTGGGGTGGTGCCCGTCTGACAACCGCGAAATCTTTTCCCTGGAAGAACTGGTAAAAGAATTTGACTACCGCCATATGAGTAAGTCTCCGGCAGTGTTTGACACGACGAAACTGAAATGGATGAACGGGGAATATCTAAAGGCGATGGACTCCGGTAAATTCTATGAGATGGCGGAACCTTATATCAAAAAGACGGTTACAAAGGATTACGATCTCAAAAAGATTGCTGCGCTTGTAAAGACCAGGATAGAGATTTTCCCGGATATCAATGACCAGATCGATTTTATCGAGGAGCTTCCGGACTATGACTGCGAGCTCTACAGACATAAGAAAATGAAGACGGATCCGGAAAAAGGACTGGCTCTCCTGGAAGAGGTGCTCCCCCTTCTGGAGTCTCAGGAGGATTACAGCAATGATGCGCTGTTCGAGATGCTCAAGGGATTTGCCGGCGAGAAAGGATACAAGATCGGATACGTGATGTGGCCGCTGCGTACGGCTGTTTCCGGAAAGCAGAGCACACCGGGCGGTGCAACGGAGCTGATGGAAGTATTTGGAAAAGAAGAATCTCTGCGCAGGATCCGCAGAGGGATAGAGAAGTTACATGAAGTTTAATGACATGCAGCAGAAAGCGGTCGTTCACAGAACCGGGCCCTGTCAGGTATTGGCAGGGCCCGGTTCGGGTAAGACGCTCACGGTCGTAAACCGGATCCGGTATCTGATCGAAGAGTGTAATGTAAGGCCTGAGGAGATACTGGTCGTTACATTTACCCGGTATGCGGCTGCTGAGATGAAATCAAGGCTGGCCGCTCTGACGGGCAGAAAAAATCTTCCCGTGACAGCGGGAACTTTTCACGGGATTTATTACGGGATACTGAAGTGGGCTTACAAGTTCGACAGCCGTAATATTCTTTCGGAAGAAGAAAAGTATCAGATCCTCAGATCCGTCATATCCGGACAGGATCTGGAGGTGTTCGATGAGGAAGACTTTCTCAGGGATATAGCGGAAGAGATCGGCAGGATCAAAAACAACAGGCTGCCGCTGGAAGAATTTGTGTCTGCTAAAGTGAATTCAGGGTCATTCCGGGATATATACAAGGCATATGAAGAAAGGCGGAAGTCTCTCAGGAAAATAGATTTTGACGATATGCTCGTGGTATGTTATGAACTGTTCCGGTCCAGACCGGATATACTTGCCTTGTGGCAGAAGAAGTTCCGGTATATCCTGGTGGATGAATTTCAGGATATCAACCGTGTGCAGTATGATGTGATCCGCATGCTGGCTCTCCCGGAAAACAATCTCTATGTCGTAGGAGACGATGATCAGGCGATCTACGGTTTCAGAGGCGCGGATTCTGAGCTGATGTTCCGGTTCCTCAGAGACTATCCGGATGCTGAGCAGATCGTGCTGGGAACCAATTATCGTTCCACAGGGAATATCGTAAAAAATTCCCTGAAAGTGATCAGCCATAATAAGAGGCGTTTTCAGAAAGAGCTGACAGCAGTAAAGGACAGCGGAAAATGTCTGCACGTCCAGGAAGTTGGGAGTCCGGCAGAAGAAGCAGAGTATGTGGCAGATCAGATTGAAAAGTATATCGGCAGGGGAAATGCCGCGGAGGAGACCGCTGTCCTGTTCCGGATCCATACAGATGCCCGGCCTCTTGTGGAGGAACTGATCAAACGACATATCCCGTTTCAGATGAAAGAGCATCTTCCCAACATTTATGATCATTTTATTGCGAAAGATATACAGGCTTATCTGCGCCTTGCGTCGGGCAGAAGAGAGCGGAGAGATTTCCTCCAGGTCATGAACCGGCCGAAACGCTATATCGGGAGGGACAGTATTCAGGGGGCGGAGGTTCCGTTCGAGGATATCAGGAAATTTTACTGCGACAAGGACTGGATGCTGGACCGGATCGACCAGTTTGAGTGGGATGTGAAAATGCTGGCAAAGATGGCGCCCTATGCGGCGATCCAGTACATCCGTAAGCGGATCGGATATGATGACTTTATCAGGGATTATGCCTATACCCATCATGTGGAACGCGCGGATCTGAACGAGATCCTTGCCGAGCTGGAGGAGTCGGCAAAGCCCTGTTCATCCATTGAAGAATGGTTCCGTCATATTGAGGAGTACACAGAGACCCTGCGCCTAAAAGAACGGCAGAAAAGTATGGACCAGGAAGGCGTGCGATTGATGACTCTGCACGCTGCGAAAGGACTTGAGTTTGATGCCGTCTGGCTCATCGAGGCTATGGAGGGGCAGATTCCCTATAAAAAGGCGAAGACCGACAAGGAGACGGAGGAAGAGAGACGGCTGTTCTACGTGGGGATGACAAGAGCCAGAGAGCAGCTTACCGTCTGCTATGCAAAAACAAAAAACGGGAAAGCTGCAGAACCTTCCCGTTTTGTAGATGAATTACTGGAAAACGGATAAACCGTTTACTCGATATCATCCAGGTCAATATCACCGAAATCCTGTTCCTCCATCCATTCATTAAATGCTTCGGATACCCGGTCAAATTCTTCGTCATCAAGAATATTTTCAAGACCGGGTTCTTCATCTTCGCCGTTGTCGATCAGACGGTAGAGGTAGATCTGTCCGTCTTCCCCGTCGTTATTCTGAGGAAGCAGTGCGATGTACTGCTGTCCGTCGACTTCAAAAATGGTGAGGACATCGCATTCCAGTTCCTCATCATTGTCCAGTGTCAGAGTTACAGTGAGTGATTCATTTTCGTTCATATGGTCTTTCTCCTTTGGCATGCCTGTTGATTTTACGGCATTTATGTACCATGATGGTATCAGATAGCGGGGGAAAAAGCAAGCTGCAATCTATTGACATTCCCCTGAAACACGGTAGAATGAAAGGGTAAGGCACTGGAAAACAGAATCAGGAGGAATACGTGATGAAGAAAAAGAGGATGTTTGTCCTGATGACTATATTGGCTGTACTTTTTATTTCGGGATGTAAACAGAACGTAGGCACTCCTGAGGATAATGCCGTAGTAGAAGAGACGGAGGAAGAAGAGGATCAGACAGGCGGCCACGTCTATGGGTTCTGCGCTTCGGATCTGTCAGATCCTTTTTATGAGGTGTTGAAAGAATCGGTGGGGACCGCTGCCAGTGAAGAGGAAAGCCGTATGCTCGTGCGCGATGCGGGCGGCGATACAGAATTACAGATCAGCCAGATCAGGGAATTGATCGGCGAGGGGGTAGAGGCGGTCTTTCTCTGCCCGGTGGATCCGTCTGCGGTCACGCCCGCCCTGGAGGAACTCAATGAGGCAGATATCCCTGTTATTAATCTGGATGTGCAGGTAGACGAGAATGGACTGACCGAAGCATTTGTGGGTTCGGATGATTATAATGCAGGAAAACTATGTGGCGAGGATCTGGCCGGCAGGAAGCCGGACGGAGGTTCGGTGGTGATCGTTGACTGTCTGGATTCCCCGGCCGTTAATGAGCGCATTACAGGCTTCGAAGAGGCAATTATCAATGTGGGCTTTGAAGTTACAAGGATCGATACAGGCAATGATTACAGTACGATTCCGGGCCAGCTGAGAGAGATCCTCTCCGCCGAAGGGCAGACAGATGCTATTATGTGCGCGGATGACCGCATGGCTGAGCAGGTGCTGGAAACGCTTGATGCAGAGGAAAGAAATGATATTCCTGTATACAGTATAGGGGGATCTCCGGCGGTAAAAAGTGCGCTGGCGGATCTTACAAGTCCAATGACAGGAATCGGGGCAAAATCCCCGATCAATATGGGAAAGACAGCCGTAAAGACGGCGGCTGCGATCCTGGAAAACGGTGTCTATGAACCGGAGACTTATGTTGAGACGTTCTTTATCGATAAGGATAATGTAGACATATATGGAACAGACGGCTGGCAGTGAGAAAGGAACGGAATATGAAGAAGATAACAGGAAGACCACAGCCCTTCGGCACGGTAGTTGAAGGGACAAAAGTAAATTTTGCATTGCGTGTTCCCGCGGGAAAGGAATGTGAGCTTTTACTGTACAGAGAGGGGAAGACAAGACCGGAATGTACGTTTGACATGCCGGAGGATGAAGGGATCGGCGAAGTACGCTTTCTGGCAGTTGACGGCATTGATGCCGGACAGTATGAATACAATTTCCGTATAGACGGGCAAGTGTGTCTCGATCCTTATGTGAGAGAGGTCGCAGGCAGAGAGGCATTTGGAAAAAAGAGAGATCTTCAGAAGCATGAGATCCGCGGAAAAATCGTTTCGCCGGAGTATGACTGGGAAAATGACAGGAGACTTCATCTCCCGTGGAATGAAGTTGTGGCATACAGTCTCCATGTAAGAGGCTTTACGAAGCATAGTTCGTCAAAAGTAGCTCATAAAGGGACTTATCTTGGGATCATTGAGAAAATCCCTTACCTGCAGCAGCTCGGCATCAATCAGATCCAGTGTATGCCGGTCTATGAATTTGAAGAATGCGGGAAGACAAAGATCAATTACTGGGGATACGGTCCGGCTCATTATTTTGCGCCGAAAGAAGCATATGCTGCGGGAAATTCGGCGGTCCGTGAGCTCAAAGACATGGTAAAAGAGTGCCACAGGGCCGGGATCGAGGTGGTTTTGGAAATGCCATTTACAGAAGGAGTGCCCGCACAGACTGCACTGGAGTGCCTGAAATTTTATATGCTCGAGTATCATGTGGACGGTTTCGTCGTTAATCCATATTGTGTACCATGGGAGATGCTCTGTGAGGATCCGTTATTAAAGGATATCAAGCTGATGAGGAAGGATGATGCATTCCAGAATATCATGCGCCGGTTCCTGAAAGGCGATGAGAATATGGTAAACGATGTGATGTGGGCGCTGCCGCATCATTCCGCCTCAGATGGAAAATGCAACTATATCACCGCGCAGACGGGATTCACCCTGTGGGATCTTGTCTCCTATGACTGTAAGCACAATGAAGCTAATGGTGAGAATAATACGGATGGACCGGACTATAATTACAGCTGGAACTGCGGAGCAGAAGGGCCGAGCCGTAAACGCGCAGTCATGACGCTCAGAAAAAACCAGCTGAGAAATGCTTTTGCACTTTTGCTTCTGGCGCAGGGAACACCCTGTATCCTTGCGGGGGACGAGTTCTATAACAGCCAGAAAGGGAATAACAATGTTTACTGTCAGGATAATGAGACCGGCTGGGTTGACTGGAACAAATTAAAGACAGACGACACGCTTTTCAATTATGTCAGGGAGCTGATCGCATTCCGGAAGAAACATCCGTGCCTGCATCGCGCAGAAGAGCTCAAAGGTCTTGACCGGACGGCATGCGGAGTGCCGGACGTGTCCTATCACGGTGAAAATGCATGGCAGGTAAAATCAGAAGTGTACAGCAGACAGCTCGGGGTGCTTTATGCAGGTGAGGACCTGGGAGACACAGAATGTTTTATCGCATATAACATGCACTGGCTGCCCCATGATTTTGCACTGCCGTCACCGGGAAAAGAGAAGAGATGGTGCCTTGCAGCTGACACAGGGAAAGGATTTGTATCTGCACTGGTTCCGCTGGAAGACCAGAAGAAGATCGCGCTCCCGGAGAGAAGTATTACTGTCCTTGTGAGTGAAAAGCAGCCGAAAAAGGCAAAGAAGTCATCCCCGCGGACAAAGACAAGAAAGACAGAAAAGGCAACGGCAAAAGCCGGAGAGCAGGAGAAACAATGATCAAAGCACTGGCACATTTTCATACGATCACAAAGCATAAGATCCTGGTCATGAAAGAATGTTTCCGGGTTGGACTGTACCGGCAGGGGCTGCTCCACGATCTTTCCAAATACAGTCCCACAGAATTCAGGGTGGGATGTAAATACTATCAGGGAACCAGGAGCCCGAACAATGCAGAGCGGGAGGATAAAGGATATTCTTCGGCATGGCTTCATCACAAGGGAAGAAACAAACATCACTATGAATACTGGATCGATTACAGTCTGGACGGAAAACATGTGCTTGCGGGTATGAAGATGCCGGTCCGGTATGTGGTTGAGATGTTTTTGGACAGGATCGCCGCGAGCAAGGTCTACAAAGGCGATAAATATAAAGACAGTGATCCCATTGAGTATTATATGAACGGAAAGGCGGGGGAGCTGATGCATCCTGAGACCCGCGCTCTGCTGGAGAAACTTCTCCATATGCTGGCGGAGCAGGGGGAAGAGGTGACTTACCGTTATATTAAGAAAGAAGTTTTAAAAAAATAACAGAAGCCCCGGGCGTGTACTGAAAACGGCAGAACAGCCGGTACAGTACCGTCCGGGGCTTTATATACCCGGAGAAGACCATGCGGGACAGAGAAGGTCATTCGGGGTAATAGAGACGGGAGTCCTGAATGTCTGTAAGGACTTCTGTGAGGAATCTGCGGGCCATATATTTTGCCATAGGCAGATTCATGTCCAGATAGTTGCCGCAGTCCTTCGCGGATGCACCCGGTATTTCACCTTCATAGGAAGCCATAAATGAGAACATTTCCTTCATGAGGGGGACGATATCATGGGAGGAGTAATCTCCTGCAAGGAGCAGATAGAATCCGGTCCGGCAGCCCATAGGACCGAAATAGATCACCCGGTCCTTCCAGTCTTCATGGTTTCTCAGGAAGGTGGCTCCAAGATGCTCGATCGTGTGGACCTCTGCGGTATTCATCACCGGCTCGTCGTTTGGGCTTGTCATGCGGATATCAAAAGTGGTGATGACAGAGCCGTTCACATGATCCTTTCTGGAGACGTAGATGCCTGGTTTCAGGCGGATATGGTCAATGGTAAAACTTGCGATCTTTTTCATAATAGATGCTTCCTTTCTCTGGTATCTGTCTTGTTTATTATAGCTGTCCGGAGAGTAAAATACAAGGAGTGCTGCCTGCAAATGGTTTGCAAATGTATCAGACAGCAGGTATACTTATGCTTGCAGGAGTGGATCAGTCCTGTCTGTTTTAACGGTCATAAGGAGGGATTATAGTGATATTGTATATCGTTCGTCATGGTGAGACAGATTGGAACAAAATGCATAAAGTACAGGGGAGAACCGATATTCCCCTGAATGATTATGGCCGTCGTCTTGCAGAAGAGACGGCAGAAGGAATGCGAAAGATCCCGGTTGATCTTGGATTCACAAGTCCGCTGCTCCGCGCAAAGGAGACAGCCCGGATCATCCTTGAGGGACGTGACATTCCTATTTACGATGAGGAACGGATCCAGGAGATCAGTTTCGGGCGATACGAAGGGCTGTACTGCGGCGGGGAGAACCGCGACCCGGACAGCGAGGCCTTCAATCGGTTCTTTAATGATACAGGAAATTACATCCCGCCGGAAGATGCCGAGACGATCCCGCAGCTTTATGAGAGGACAGGCAGTTTCCTCAAAGAGATATCGGAGAGGGAGGATCTGGCAGATAAGAATATCCTTGTATCGACACACGGCGCAGCCATGACGTCACTTTTGAACAGGATCCGCGGCAATCTGTCAGTGGAACATTTCTGGAAAGATGAGGTCCCGCCGAACTGCTCGGTCACTATGGTGGAGATAAAAGACGGAAAAGCACGGATTTTAAAAGAAGGCATGATCTTTTACAAAGAGAAGGTAAAAAAGTGGAAGACAGTGTGATACAATAGAAGAAAAAGCAAAAAAGGCTGGTGAGACTATGAAACTGACTTTTATCGGAGCGGCCCATGAGGTGACGGGAAGCTGTCATTTCCTTCAGGCAGCAGGTAAGAATATCCTGATCGATTATGGAATGGAACAGGGACCGGATCTGTATGAGAATCCCGGGCTGCCTGTTCCGGCATCGGATATCGATTATGTATTTCTGACCCACGCCCATATCGATCACTCGGGAATGCTCCCGCGGCTTGCAAAAGAGGGGTTTAAAGGACAGATATTCGCAACATTTGCCACCGTGGATCTGTGTAATATCATGCTCCGTGACAGTGCGCACATTCAGGAATTTGAGGCAGAATGGCGCAACCGCAAAGGAAAAAGAGCCGGAAAACCGGAGTATGAACCGGTATATGTGATGCAGGATGCCCTGGATGCAATCGAGCTTCTTGTACCCTGCCAGTATGGTGAGAGGATCTCGATTTGTGACGGCATAGATATCCGCTTTACAGATGTGGGACACCTGCTCGGATCGGCAAGCATCGAGGTGTGGGCAACGGAAGGTGATGTGACAAAGAAGATCGTTTTTTCCGGAGATGTAGGCAATACAGATCAGCCCATCATCAAAGATCCGACTTACACTGCAGCAGCAGATTATGTGGTCATGGAGTCTACCTACGGTGACCGTATCCACACAGCAGAGAAACCGGATTATATCGGTGAATTTACAAGGATCATCAAGGAGACCTTTGACCGGGGCGGAAATGTCGTGATCCCATCGTTTGCCGTCGGCAGGACACAGGAGATGCTGTATTTTATCCGTGAGATCAAGGAGAAAAAGCTTCTGCCGGAGTATGCAGATTTTGAGGTGTATCTGGACAGTCCCCTCGCCATCGAGGCAACAAAAGTTTTCACCATGAATATGAGAGACTGCTTTGACAAAGAAGCTATGGAACTTGTCAATTCAGGAATAAATCCTCTCGTTTTTCCGGGGCTGCATACATCGACGACGAGCGATGACTCCAAGATGATCAATTTCATCGAGAAACCGAAGGTGATCATATCCGCATCAGGGATGTGTGATGCAGGCCGCATCCGCCATCATCTCAAACATAATCTTTGGCGTCCGGAGTGTACGATACTGTTTGTAGGGTATCAGGCCAACGGTACACTCGGGCGGAGGCTGCTGGAAGGAGAGAAGAATGTAAAACTCTTCGGGGAGCCCATCGAAGTCCGTGCGCGGATCGAGAGTCTGCACGGCGTCAGCGGGCACGCGGATATGAACGGCCTTCTGAAGTGGGTGGGAGCATTCCGTACGCCTCTTCAGAGAGTTTTCGTTGTGCACGGCGAAGACACGGTGACAGAGAAATTTGCCGATACGGTCCATGAACAGTTCGGTTACAGTACCTGGGCGCCATATCCGTGCTGTGAAGTGGATCTTCTCACGAATGAGATCATGAGTGAAGGTGTCCGGATACCGGTGAAAGCAAAGAAACCGGCGCAGCGCAGGGCGGATTCCGCGTTCGAACGTCTGGTGGCGGCAGGCAAGAGGCTGCTTGATGTGATCTACAAAAATGAAGGACTGTCGAACAAGGATAAGGCGAAATTCGAGACGCAGATCAATAATCTGTCGGACAAATGGGATATTGATGACTGATTTGTCAAGGGCTAAAAGTTTATAAAATTTTCTGACTTCCGGAATATCTTATCCGTCAGGTGAGAATCATTCTAAATAGAAATTGCTTAGGAGGATTCTTGCTATGATGGTGAACAAGGTTGAACTGTGCGGAGTGAACACGTCAAAACTTCCGCTTTTGAAGGAGGAGGAGAAGGCAGAACTTTTTGAACGGATCCAGGCCGGGGACGAAGAGGCGAGGGAGAAGTACATCAAAGGCAACCTGCGGCTTGTCCTGAGCGTGATCAAGCGCTTTGAAGGCAGCAGTGAGAATGCAGATGATCTGTTCCAGATCGGCTGTGTGGGCCTTATGAAAGCAGTGGATCACTTTGATCCGGCCAGAATGGTGAAGTTCTCTACTTATGCGGTACCTATGATCATCGGGGAGATCCGCCGGTATCTCCGGGATAACAGTCCGATCCGTGTGAGCCGGTCACTGCGGGACACGGCGTATAAGGCGATCTATGCAAAAGAAGGGTATATCCGCCGGCACATGAAAGAGCCGACAGTGCAGGAAATCGCGGATGAGATCGGGATATCCAAAGAGGACGTCGTCTTTGCCCTTGACGCGATCCAGAGCCCGATGAGCCTGCAGGAGCCGGTGTACAGTGACGGCGGGGACACCCTTTATGTTATGGATCAGGTCAGCGACAAGAAGAACAAAGAAGAAAACTGGGTAGAGGAGCTCTCTCTTGAGGCGGCTATGGAGCGGCTCAATGAGAGGGAGCGCTATATTATCACGTTGCGTTTTTTTGAAGGAAAGACACAGATGGAAGTAGCGGACCAGATCAATATTTCCCAGGCTCAGGTCAGCCGTCTGGAAAAAAACGCGCTGAAGACTATGAGGAGATATCTCCTGGGAAAATAGACAAAGACCGCAGCAGAACACAAATGAGAGAGGATGAAGAAAGTTATGTACAGAGCCTGTATATTTGATCTTGACGGAACACTGACTGACACTTTGGAGTCTCTGACCTATTCGGTAAATGAGACGATGAAAGAGATCGGGCTTCCGGGGATCACTTCCGGACAGTGCCGTGAGTTTGTCGGAAACGGTGCAAAGGTACTGATAGAGAAGACTCTGAAGGCGTCAGGAGATGAAGAACTGGCCAGGTTTGACGAGGCATTTGCCGCTTACCAGCGTATATTTGACAAGTGTTGTACCTACCGGGTGAAACCTTATCCCGGCATTCCGGAGATGCTCAGAGAAATGAAAGAACGGGGACTGCGTCTCGGCGTACTGTCCAACAAGCCGGACCGCCAGGCAGTCCATGTGGTGGAAGAAATTTTCGGAAAAGGAGTGTTTGACCATATTCAGGGGCAGAAAGACGATGTCCCGAGAAAACCGGATCCGACGGCAGTACTTTCCATAGCCGGAAAATTTGGAGCCTCACCGTCAGAAACGCTCTATATCGGAGATTCGGAAGTGGACGGCGCTACAGGAAAAGCTGCCGGAATGGATACGATACTGGTGTCCTGGGGATTTCGTTCCCGTGACGTGCTGGAGGCGGCAAAGCCGCTCAGCATAGCAGATACAACAGATGAAATATTGGAGATCATAAGAGAAAAGGATTAGATGTATGAGTGATTACAGTGAAGTATGTTTAAAGACATTTTTAAAAGATCAGGGGAAACTCTTTGACGAACCGGTAGCCGGAAATATAGAGGAAGCCGAGGCATTTCTGGAAGACTGTATGGCTGTTGTCGTGGATTCCATTGATGAAGTGAGAGAATATTTCGAGGAAGAGGGCGTGGATGTGGACGGCCTGGGACCAGATGAACTGGAAGAAGCATCTGAAGTCTTCCCCCTTCCTGACGGGAAATATCTGATCGTAGAAGGATAAGAAGACTGAGAGAAAATCCCCGCAATTTCGGAACATTTTGAAAGCCGCAGTTTATTCGACTGCGGCTTTTTCAACGGCTTCCCGTATCGCGTCCAGTATGATCCGGGATGTATAAGGTGCATCTTCCGGCAGGGCGATATCGTCGAGAGACTGGGTCTCGCAGATCTGTTCGGCAATGTCCTCTATGGCCGGCTGTATGAGAGGAAACATGGTCGTTACTGTCTCGTCAAGATTGGAAAAGCGTATGGAGTTGATCCGGGTTTCATCAACGGATACCTCTACCTCAAGATTTGTGTTGTTCAGTGTAAGGGCAGAGGTATAAATGCCGGGAGTATAGCGATTCCCGGTATCTGTCTGATCAGTCCTGCTGTCCGGCCGGAACATGATGACAAGAAGGATGATCAGTACGATCGCCAGCGCGGCAAAGATCGCCGTGTAGATGATCTCTTTCATATGCAGGACAACGATTTTAGTTCTGGAACCCATAGAGTTACCTCCCGATTGATTTGGCTGCCGGTGTACGGCGGTCTGCTTTTTTATTAAGTGTATGACTGAAAATCGGAAAATATTCACGGCTTTTGCGTGACAAAGGAGAGTGGATACGGTAAAATAGCTTTTGCGGCGGATGCTCAGACGTAAAAAGGGGAGCGGATGCCTGCACGTTGATATGCAGACACATGACATGGAGGAAGAAAGACATGTTTATAATAGCAGGGCTGGGAAACCCGGACAGACAGTATGAAGGAACGAGACATAATGTGGGATTTGATGTAATAGACAGGCTGGCAGATAAATACAATATAGCGGTAGACGTGAAAAAGCACAGAGCACTGCTCGGCAAAGGAGTTATAGAAGGGCAGAAAGTGATCCTTGCAAAGCCGCAGACGTATATGAATTTAAGCGGTGAGAGCATACGCAGTCTTGTGGATTATTATAAGATTGACGGGGAACATGAGCTGCTCGTCATTTACGACGATATCAATCTGGGGGTCGGACAGCTGCGCATCCGTGAGAAAGGAAGTGCGGGAGGACATAACGGGATCAAAAATATCATTGCTCATCTCGGTACGCAGGTGTTCCCGCGGATCCGGGTCGGAGTGGGAGAAAAGCCGTCCCGGTATGATCTGGCGGACTATGTGCTCGGACATTTTTCCAAGGCAGAGAAAGAACTGATGGATGAGGGATACGATCATGCAGTGAAAGCAGTGGGGATGATCCTCTCCGGCCGGATCGGTGATGCTATGAGTGAGTATAACAGGAAGAAAAAGGAAGAACCGCGGTTATAACACGCAGCAATATGAAAAGGGGACAGGACAATACATGCAGGCTTTACTTGCTCCGCTTGGTGAACTTGCGGACTATCAGGAAATCTTAAAAGTCAGAAAAAAGGAAGAAGGGATCATACAGATCGCAGGGTGTGTCGGTTCGCAGAAGACACATCTGATGTATGCGCTGGGCGATGGCGTTGAATACAGGGTCATCGTTTTTTCCAGTGAGGAAAAGGCAAAAAAATCCTTTGATGAATATCGTATTTTTACAGACGATGTATACTTTTATCCTGCACGTGACCTGCTTTTTTACTATGCAGATATCAAGGGAAATCTGCTCACTGACAGTCGGATGGGAGTACTGCGTGCACTGATCGAGAAGGAAAAAGACAGAAGTATCACGGTCATTACCACGATGGATGCGTTTTTGGACGGACTGGCAAGTCCTGCGGACCTTAGAAGTCACAGGATCAGGCTCTCAGGGGGAGATGTGGTCGATCTTACGGAACTTGAAAAAAAGCTGACTGAGACGGGCTATCAAAGGGAAAGCCAGATCGAAGGGCCCGGACAATTCGCCGTGCGCGGCGGCATCATGGATATATTTCCGCTCACAGAAGAACTTCCTGTCAGGATTGAACTGTGGGGGGATGAGATCGATTCGATCCGAAGCTTTGATCCGGAAAGCCAGCGCTCTGTAGAAAATCTGGATGAAGTTATGGTTTATCCGGCATCCGAGACTTGGAAAGAAGGGATGGAGACGGTTACTTTTCTGGAATATTTTCCAAAAGAAAAGAGCCTCATTTTCCTGGATGAGCCCCAGCGGCTCCAGGAGAGCGCGGAATCTGTTGAACAGGAGTATTTTAGCAGCCGTGAGAACAGGATCGCTTCAGATCTGGATGATGCGGGTGCAGACCTTACAGTATACGGGACGAAAGATATTATCAATGCGATGAATCTCTATAGTGGGATCGCACTGACCACACTGGAGTCAAGGTGTGGTCTGTTCCGAGTGAGGGGGATTTACAGTATACAGACAAAAGGCGTCAATCCGTATAACAACAGTTTTGAACTCCTTACACGCGACCTGAAGCGCTTAAAGAGGAACGGATACAGAGTCATCCTCTTATCCGGGTCAAGAACAAGGGCAAAGCGTCTTGCGGAAGACCTGAGAGACTATGATCTGAGCAGTTTCTACAGCGAGGATATGGAGCGGCAGGTAAATCCAGGGGAGATCATGGTATCATATGGATATGTGGCTGAGGGATATGAGTATCCTATGCTGAAATTCATGGTCATCTCAGAAACAGATATCTTCGGGAGAAAGAAAAAGAAGAAACGCAGAAAGAAATACGAAGGGCAGAAGATCCAGAATTTTGCAGAACTTAAGCCCGGTGATTATGTCGTCCACGAAAACCACGGGATCGGAATCTACAAAGGCATCGAGAAGATCGAGGTGGAGAAAGTCGTCAAGGATTACATGAAGATCGCCTATGCAGACGGAGGCGTGCTCTATATCCCGGTGGCGCAGATGGACCTGATCCAGAAATATGCCGGAGCCGATGCGAAAAAGCCGAAGCTCAATAAGCTGGGGACGATCCAGTGGGGAAAGACAAAGAGCCAGGTAAAGAAAGCAGTCCAGGCAGTTGCAGAAGATCTGGTGGAGCTCTATGCTGCCAGGCAGCAGTCAGAGGGATTTGTCTATGGACCGGATACAGTTTGGCAGAAAGAATTTGAGGAGATGTTCCCCTTTGAAGAGACCGAGGACCAGATCCAGGCGATAGAAGATACAAAACATGATATGGAGAGTACAAAGATCATGGACCGGCTGATCTGCGGAGATGTGGGGTACGGAAAGACGGAAATCGCGATCAGGGCGGCATTTAAGGCCGTCCAGGAAGGAAAACAGGTTGTTTACCTTGTGCCTACTACAATTCTTGCTCAGCAGCATTACAATACATTTGTCCAAAGGTTAAAGGATTTTCCGGTCCGGATCGATCTTCTGTGCCGGTTCCGTTCATCCTATCAGCAGAAAAAGACAGTGGAGGACCTGAAAAAGGGACTGGTAGATATCGTGATCGGAACCCACCGTGTCCTGTCAAAAGACGTGGGATTCAAGGATCTGGGGCTTTTGATCATTGATGAGGAACAACGGTTCGGAGTAACACATAAAGAAAAGATAAAAAAACTAAGAGAAAATATCGATGTACTCACACTGACTGCCACACCGATCCCGAGAACACTGCATATGAGCCTGATCGGGATACGGGATATGAGCGTACTAGAAGAAGCACCACAGGACCGTATGCCGATCCAGACTTATGTTATGGAATACAATGACGAGATGGTGAGGGAGGCAATCGAGAGAGAACTTTCCCGTGGCGGACAGGTGTACTATGTCTATAACAGGGTCAACGACATTGCGGATGTTGCCGGGCATCTCCAGCAGCTGCTCCCGGAAGCGAATATTTCATTCGCCCATGGGCAGATGCGGGAGCGCGAACTGGAAGACATTATGTATGACTTTATAAACGGGGATATCGATGTACTTGTATCCACGACGATCATCGAGACCGGACTGGATATACCGAATGCCAATACTATGATCATCCAGGATGCGGACCGGTTCGGACTATCCCAGCTCTATCAGCTCAGAGGACGTGTGGGACGCTCCAACCGGATGGCATATGCATTCCTTCTCTACCGCAGAGACAAACTCTTAAAAGAAGTGGCAGAGAAGAGGCTTGCCGCAATCCGTGAATTTACGGATCTGGGATCCGGTATCAAGATCGCCATGCGCGACCTTGAGATCCGGGGAGCCGGCAACCTGCTCGGAGAAGCACAGAGCGGCCATATGGAAGCAGTGGGATATGACATGTACTGCAAAATGCTAAATGAAGCAGTCCTGAAGCTCAAAGGAGAAGGAGAAGAGGAAAGCTTTACAACAACCATCGATCTGAATATTGACGCTTACATTCCGGACTCTTATATCAAAAATGAATATCAGAAACTGGATATCTACAAAAGAATTGCGACTATTTCCAATGAGGAAGAGATGGATGATATGACGGAGGAGCTCATCGACCGGTTTGGAGACATCCCGAAGAAGGTACAGCAGCTTCTGCATATTGCGGCGCTGAAAGGACTTGCACATTCTGCGTACGTGACGGCAGTGGAGCAGAAAGGCGCGGATATACGGTTTACTATGTATGAGAGGGCGAAGATCGATCCGCAGAAAATCCCTGCCATGCTCGCAGGTTATGGGAAAGACCTTGTGTTCCGGACGGAGGAGCCGCCGTACTTTCTGTATCAGAAAAAAGGCAGGAGCGGGAAGGATGCAGGGGGGAGTGTGCTCGACACAGTGCGCAGAGTGCTGGAAGATATCAGGGGAATCGCGATTTCGTGATATATTTGTGATTCCTACTTGTTACTTTATTTAAAACACGTTATAATGTATCAGTATGCGGGTATCACGTATATGTTTTATTATATACCCGGAAAAGAGGAGGATACTTATGGTACATTTCGGAAAAAAGGCTGCGGTACTGACAGCAGCGGGAGTCCTTGCGGCGACTGCTGTGACCGGATGCAGCGGTTCGATCAATACAGATGCGGTCGTTGCCACAGTAGGTGATGACGAGATCAGCCTCGGAGTGGCAAACTTCTATGCGAGGATGACGCAGGGACAATATGAGACTTATTATGCAAGTATGATGGGGACTACCGGAGATGCTATGTGGACCCAGGAAGCCGGCGAAGATCAGACATATGAGGAATCGGTCAAGGACGGCCTTTTAGAAAATCTGGAGAATATGTATCTTATATCACAGCATGCGGCAGATTATGAAGTGTCTCTGACTGAGGAGGAAGAAGATGCCATTGCAGAGGCTGCAGCACAGTTTGATGAAGATAATACGGACGAAGCGAAGGAAACCGTATCCGGATACCGCAAGGATATTGAAGAATTTCTCAGACTTGCAACGATACAGACAAAGATGGACAGCAAGATGAGAGAGGGCGTGGACGAGGAAGTATCTGATGAAGAAGCTGCACAGAAAGCAATGCAATACGTCTTTTTCTCATATACGACTACGGATGACTCCGGTAATACCACAGAGCTTACTGATGAAGAGAAAGAGAGCCTGAAGACAGATGCCCAGTCACTTGTGGACAGAGTAAATGCAGGCGAAGATATCTCCACTGTTGCAGAGGAACTCGGTCAGACAGCATACGACCTGACATTTGATTCGGAAAGTACAAGCCCGAATGAGGATCTGATCGCTGCGGTTGACGCTTTTGATACGGAAGGACAGGTGACAGATGTCATTGAGGCTGATGACGGACTCTATGTAGGACGGCTTACGAGCCTTCTGGACCGTGATGCGACGGATCAGAAGAAAGAGACGATCATTGAGGAACGCAGGCAGGAACAGTATGATTCACTTCTGGAAGAGTGGAGAAATGACACGGATATCCAGGTGGATGAGAAAGTCTGGGATAAGGTTGACTTTGAAGATACCGGAGTGACGATCATCACTTCCGAGACAGAGGAGGAGACTGCGACAGACGAGGACAGCACGGAAGATACAACGGAAGGAAGCAGCGAGAGTACGGATGACAGCAGTGAAGATTCGTCTGTATCAGAAGACAGTGCTTCCGAATAAGAGAATACGCATAAAAAAACAGTGGCCGTTTTGCGGTCACTGTTTTTCTGCAGAGGTAGTGTAAAAAACTTTGTGGCTTTGGTAAAAAATAGCTCCTTTTTGGTAA
>MHCFR00700__coassemble_619_pt1 | contig 26044 bp, 21 predicted proteins | sample MHCFR00700__metabat2_low_PE_034 | metagenome-assembled genome bin MHCFR00700 | reverse complement strand
AGATGGAGCACACTCCGCTGCCGAAGGATGTTGTTTATGTACCGTCTGTAGAGGCAATGGAAGTCCTGCCGGAAGCAGTTGATGTATGCCGGAAGGGCTTCGGCGGGCTGCCGATCCAGATCGGGTACTGCAACGGGGACAACCACAAGCTGAATGCATTTGAGTATCACAGGAGTTCGGAGATCGACATTGCCGTGACAGATCTGATCCTTCTGCTCGGATGCCAGCAGGATATCGAAGAGGACGATACATATGATACATCAAAAGCAGAGGCATTCTTCGTGCCGGCGGGAACAGCGGTGGAGCTTTATGCAACCACGCTTCACTATGCTCCCTGTTCCGCGCAGGAAGGCGGGTTCAGATGCGTGATCGTCCTTCCGAAAGGCACCAACGAGGATCTGACTTTCGAACCGGCGAAAGATGGGGAAAACCGGCTGCTGACCGCAGTGAACAAATGGCTGATCGCCCATGAGGAGGCCGGTATTGAAGGCGCGTTCTGCGGACTGAAAGGTGAAAATCCGGAAGTGTAGGAACAATATCAGTGATTGTTATCACGGGATGACATAAAAGAACACGGTAACAAAGAGTATGTACTATATACCGCAATGGCGGTGAAAAGAAAGAGAGGAATCTATTATGAACAACATGCCAGAATTGAAGATCGGAGTTGTCGCAGTAAGCCGCGACTGTTTCCCGGAAAGCCTGTCCGTAAACAGGAGAAGAGCATTGATCGATGCGTATGAGAATAAATACGGCAAGGGAACAGTTTACGAGTGCCCAATCTGTATCGTGGAGAGTGAGATCCATATGGTACAGGCACTTGAGGACATCAAGAAAGCAGGATGCAATGCGCTTGTGGTATATCTCGGAAATTTCGGACCGGAGATCTCAGAGACGCTTCTTGCAAAACATTTTGAAGGACCGAAAATGTTCATCGCGGCTGCGGAAGAAACCCAGGATAACCTCGTGCAGGGACGCGGCGATGCATACTGCGGTATGCTCAATGCAAGTTACAACCTGAAGCTGCGCAATGTGAAAGCTTACATACCGGAGTATCCGGTGGGCACGGCTGAAGAGTGCGCAGATATGATCCACGAGTTTGAGCCGATCGCGAGAGCTGTCGTAGGACTTAACGATCTGAAGATCATCAGCTTCGGACCGAGACCGCTCAACTTCCTTGCATGTAATGCACCAATCCAGCAGCTCTACAATATCGGCGTTGAGATCGAAGAGAACTCCGAGCTGGATCTGTTCGAAGCATTTAATAAACATGAGGGCGACGAGAGAATACCGGCTGTTGTAAAAGAGATGGAAGAAGAACTCGGAGCAGGCAACAAGAAACCGGAAATCCTTGCAAAACTGGCTCAGTATGAGCTCACATTAAAAGACTGGATCGAGGAACACAGAGGTTATCGCAAATATGTTGCCATTGCAGGAAAATGCTGGCCGGCATTCCAGACACAGTTTGGTTTCGTTCCGTGCTATGTAAACAGCCGTCTGACAGCTCAGGGAATCCCGGTATCCTGTGAGGTTGATATCTACGGATGCTTAAGCGAGTTCATCGGAACAGTGGTAAGCCAGGATGTGGTCACGCTTCTCGACATTAACAATACGGTACCGGCCGATATGTACAAAGAGAGTATCGAGGGTAAATTCCCGTATACACAGAAAGATACATTTATGGGCTTCCACTGCGGAAATACGGCATCAGGAAAGCTGACCTCATGTGAGATGAAATATCAGCTCATCATGGCACGTTCACTTCCGGAAGAGGTGACACAGGGAACACTTGAAGGAGATATCAAGCCGGGAGATATCACATTCTATCGTCTGCAGAGCACATCGGACAATAAACTGCGTGCGTATGTGGCACAGGGAGAAGTGCTTCCGGTTGCAACAAAATCCTTTGGATCCATCGGTGTATTTGCTATTCCGGAGATGGGAAGATTCTATCGTCACGTGCTGATCGAGAAGAATTATCCGCATCATGGTGCTGTTGCATTCGGACACTATGGAAAAGAACTGTTCGAAGTGTTTAAATACATCGGAGTTCCGGTAGAAGAGATTGGTTATAATCAGCCGGCAGGCGTGAGATATCCGACAGAGAATCCGTGGGGATAATTTTCAGGGACGTAGTAAAATCAAGTTTGGCTACGTCCGAAAAGGAGGACAGGACAATGTTTTTTATCGGTGTCGATCTCGGAACATCCGCAGTCAAGCTTCTGCTGATGGATGAGAACGGGAAGATCCATAAGATTGTATCGAAGGAGTACCCATTGTATTTTCCGCATCCCGGCTGGTCGGAGCAGAAGCCTGAGGACTGGTTTGAGCAGAGCATGGCAGGTCTGAAAGAACTCACTGCAGAGTGCGACAAGAGCCAGGTGAAGGGAATCAGTTTCGGTGGTCAGATGCACGGTCTGGTTGCTCTGGATAAAGATGACAATGTCATCCGCCCGGCAATTCTGTGGAATGACGGACGTACTGGAAAGCAGGTTGAGTATCTGAATAATACTATAGGAAAGGATAAACTTTCTAAATACACTGCAAATATCGCTTTTGCCGGTTTTACCGCGCCGAAGATCCTCTGGATGAGAGAAAATGAGCCGGACAATTTTGACCAAATAGTGAAGATCATGCTGCCGAAGGATTATCTTGCATATAAGCTGTCCGGAAGTTTTTGCACGGAATATTCGGATGCATCCGGTATGTTACTGCTTGATGTAGAGCATAAGTGCTGGTCAAAGGAAATGATGGAAATCTGCGGCATTACGGAAGAGCAGCTCCCGAAGCTGTATGAGAGCTGGGAACCGGTGGGATGCCTGAAACCGGAGATTGCAGAAGAACTGGGCTTGTCCACGGACGTAAAGGTGATCGCGGGAGCAGGAGACAACGCAGCCGCTGCTGTCGGCACTGCAACAGTAGGCGACGGTGGATGTAATATTTCACTCGGAACATCGGGGACGCTTTTTATCTCCAGCGAAAAGTTCGGAGTGGATGAGAATAATGCACTCCATTCATTTGCCCATGCAGATGGTAATTATCACCTCATGGGATGTATGCTCAGTGCGGCGTCCTGTAATAAATGGTGGATGGATGAGATCCTGAAGACGACAGATTATAGTGGAGAGCAGTCGGGGATCACAAGGCTTGGTGAAAACCATGTCTTCTATCTGCCTTATCTGATGGGCGAGCGTTCCCCGCATAATGATCCGGATGCGAGAGCAGCATTTATCGGTATGAGTATGGACACAAGCCGTGAGGATATGACGCTTGCTGTACTTGAGGGCGTGGCGTTCGGTCTGAGAGATTCTCTTGAAGTGGCACGGAGCATTGGTGTAGATCCGCAGAGGACAAAAATCTGCGGCGGCGGAGCGAAGAGCCCGCTGTGGCGGAAGATCATCGCTAATGTGATGAATATGAAAGTGGACATCATCGAGAGTGAAGAAGGACCGGGATACGGCGCGGCAATCCTTGCCGCAGTCGGATGCGGCGTGTATTCCTCAGTGGAAGAAGCTGCGAAGAAGCTTGTAAAAGTTGTGAAAACAGAAGAACCGGATGAAGAGCTGGTACAGAAGTATGAAGAAAAGTACCAGATGTTCAGAAAATTCTATCCGGCTCTGAAAGGGATGTTTTAAAGATCGGGCCGGACGTCATGGCATTGAGTGTGCCTGCGGCAGTTCCTGTGTGAAAGATGAATTTGCGGGAACCGTTTTTGAAATATTGCCTATAATATATTTAACAAGGAAGAAAAATAGCGCTGCACTGACCGGGTGAGGCGCTATTTTTCATGCTTTGGGGATACTAACGAAACACTATCAAAAAATGCATGAGTACGGCGGTCGAGGTCATACTCATGCATAAAATTAAATCTTTTCAAGTTCTTGTCTTAATTGTTCTGTGGTTATGAGGGAATAGATTCTTTCGCTGATGTCCTGCGCATCGTCGTGGTAGATCAGTATAGTGTCAACAAAAGGCTCGCCCTTGTGATCCCAGAGCTTTTGGCGCTCTCCTGCTGTGAAGGGAACACCGCTCTCGGTGTCATCCTCGTTCCCGATCCGGACGAACTCGGCGCAGTTCTTGGCCACAATATCAAACTGCAGTGCATACCGATACATCTAATTGAACAGCGTCTTGATATGCTCCAGCATGGAGTGAGACAGATCTTCTCTGTCGAGAATCTGCTGCAGATCAAGAGCCGAGATATCCGGCATGATTCGATTCTGGAGCTGATCACAGTGTTTAAATGCAGCCAGTGCGCAATACTGGGAACTGCTCTTCTTGCCGGACAGCTTCACAATGGTCCCTGTACCGTTCCTGTGATTTTTTCCCGGGCATGTTGTCAGTGTCATTTTATTATCTCCTTTCATCTGCCGGGGAGGGCGTGGATCAATGGGAGATATTATTTGACACATGTTGAAATATTGACTATAATATAGTTAACAAGATAGCCGGAAGGTGACTGCACCTTACCCGCTCCGGCGCAACCAAAAACTATAAAAGATAGTCGTCAGCTTTGCAAGGGCAGGACGGCTATTTTTTATGTGTATAATTCAGAATGGCTATAATCAGAAGCGCGATGCTCACGATCAGGCTGAGTTCTTCATATGTACTCATAATTACCACCCCCTCCAACAAGACTCGGAGCGGGCGGGAGCACGTCCCCCGGCAGCCCCACAGATGTATGCGCTTCAGAGGATATTTTGAAGAATACCTTTCAGCCGCTCCAATCCATCACGTAGGAGTGAGCAGATTCCAGACAACATGGACAAGTGAAGTTGAAAGAGAAGCCCTCAGGCGGGCTTATAATGCGAATCGCCACAGAGACAATTTCCTAAAAACAAGGAGATTCCTTTGACCTTTAGGATCGGGGAGCTGCTACGCACCTTTTGGGTCAAAAGAAATGCGGGAAGGGCACACCCGCCAAATATCTTTCTGTTTAATGGATTATATGGATTTTAGGTGCCATCAGTCAGAAATTGGTCTGTGTCATTTCGCGATTCTTTGACAAATTTTCCGTTAATTAATAAAATCATAAGATTTTCATTCTCCCCTCTTAAAAAATCAATTTTATCATGTATACTATAGATGGAATCTTTTCGCTGTTGCTGCGACCAGAGGAAGATCCGAAGTGTTTAAGAGAGACGAAGGGGTGATCATAATGTACAACATACTTGTGTGTGACGATGACAGAGAAATCGTGGAAGCAATCGAGATATATCTGTCCCAGGAGGGATACAACATTCTGAAAGCGTATGACGGGATCGAGGCGCTCAATATTCTTGAAAAGGAGAAAATCAATCTTCTCATCATCGATGTGATGATGCCGCGTCTGGACGGGATACGCGCGACGCTTAAGATACGTGAGAAGAACAGTATCCCGATCATCATCCTTTCGGCGAAGTCCGAGGATGCAGATAAGATACTGGGGCTCAATGTGGGGGCGGACGATTATGTGACAAAGCCGTTCAGCCCGCTGGAGCTTGTGGCAAGAGTGAAATCCCAGCTCAGACGGTACAACCAGCTTGGCGGTTCAGGACAGGGCGATCGGGAAACGGTATATGAAGTCGGCGGTCTGAAGATCAATGATGATTTGAAAGAAGTGACGGTGGACGGAGAACCGGTGAAGCTTACTCCGATCGAATACAATATTCTGCTTTTGCTCATGAAGAATCAGGGCAGGGTATTTTCCATCAGCCAGATTTATGAATCAATCTGGAATGAAGAGGCGATTGGCGCGGATAATACGGTTGCCGTACATATCCGTCATATAAGAGAGAAAATCGAGATCAATCCGAAAGATCCCAGGTATCTGAAAGTGGTGTGGGGCGTCGGTTATAAGATTGAGAAAGGAATGTAGGAAAATATATGAAGCAATGGTATAGAAGGACCCTGACGAAAGTGATCGTCCTCCTGGCCGGCATTATAAGCGGTGCAGCATTTGTCACCTCTCTGGGGGTAGCTTCCACATATGCAGGGACGATCGATCCGTCACAGATCCTGAGCCTGGTAAATGAGCCATATGAGGAATCTCCGGATTTCAATTCGGCGGTAGAGGGCGCTATGTTTGAAACCTTTGGAATGTTCAGGGTGAAAGACGTGATGGAGACGGATGGCGCGTATGATCCGGACAAGGAAATTGATATTATGTCCTACTCTGATTCCGGGCAGATCAGAAATACAGGGAATGCAAAGCTGGTATACAGGCTGGAAGACCTGATCCGGTGGAGTGAGGAGTATAATTCATCCGGCGAAGATCTGTATGATGAAAATGTCATTGTGTGCCGGGATAAAGACGGACGTTATCATTACTATTATTTTGATGATTTCCTTGCGCTTTTTGAAAGTGGGCAGCTTACTGCCAGATTCAATGATGAATACCATACGCAGGCAGAATTTTTAAATGATCTTTCTGAAAAAAATGCAGAAGGAGGTTATAATGGCAGCCTGAGGATCATGGATTCCGATGGAAATGAGGTTTATGCGGACTGCTGGAATTTCGGTTCGGCCCTCAGAGAGGAGTATGCGCCTGCGGGCGGAGGGGATATCCTCTCGGTCGTGAACAATACACCGGAGTTGAACGGAAATCTTTCAGAAATCTATGATCATCTTACGTTTGCCCTGAGCAGTTTATACGATGACTATATGGTTTATCAGTCAGGATGGGAATATCTGGAAGAAGGAAATACCAATTTTACTTATCTCTATGTTGACCGTGAGAAAAAACATGTATTGACAAATAAGAAAGACTATGAAAACTATGCGGATGCGGGGGCACATATCAGGGAAATGAAGTCCGGAGATGATGTAAAATACATGATCGTTAATCCCAGACTGAAAGATTTTGAGACAAATATGAATCTGACTGCATCCGGTGAATGGGATATGGTACGGTCTTATGAATCCAGCCGTGATTCTGAGAATATCCTGGCTGTCTCAGTAGACACCTCATATCCGATACAAGATCAGTTTTACGAGGGGAGTGCAAACTATAATCAGAATATCCCGTTTTTGAGATGGGCACTGTTCCTGTTTGCAGCGGGCGGTATACTCTTTCTTGTATCAGCTGTATGGCTGGCCGTAACTGCAGGGAAAAAGCCGGGGGACGAAGAACTCCATCTGACAGTATTTGACCATTGGAAGACGGAAATCTCGGCTGCGCTCGTGATCGGCCTGTGGATGTTTGTCACATGCACTGTCATCGCAGCCGGCACCACGTTTGGAAGTTTCTCTGATGTGTCTGCTGCGGTAGAATATTATGGCACGGACACGATACCGGTCGTTTATTCGACATTATTTACGACTGCTATCAATATGGCAGATCTGGCGGGACTGTTTTTCTACGGACTGTTTACGTTCCTTTGCTTTTTTGCCGGATATGTGAGTCTTGTCCGCAGGATCAAGGCAAAGATACTCTGGAAGGGAAGCCTGATTTATACATTGACATCGGGGGTCGGACAGGTATGGAGTTCCCGGGCGATTACTTTGCGAGGAGCAGCTGCGGTATTGGGGTTCATGTTCATCCAATGGCTGGCAATCCTGTTCAGGGATACTCCGTTTATACTGCTGGCATTTGTGGCAGATCTGGCAGTTATATGGATAGTGATGTGCGGAGCAGTCGCCAAGAGCAGGATACGGAAAGGGATTGAAGAGATTTCGGGCGGCAATCTGGAATATCGCATTGACCTGAAATGGCTGCGCGGCGAGGAACGGGATATTGCAGAAAAGATAAATAATATCGGAAGCGGCCTGAATAAGGCTGTTGACGAGGCGATGAGAAATGAACGTCTCAAAACAGATCTGATCACAAATGTATCCCATGATATTAAGACACCGCTGACATCTATCATCAATTATGTAGATATTCTGAAACGGTCCAACATTGCCGATGAAAAGATACGGGGTTATCTTGATATACTTGAATCAAAAGCCCAAAGGCTTAAGACCCTGACAGAGGATGTAGTGGAGGCATCAAAAGTAAGCAGTGGCAATATCACACTGGAATGTATGGATATGGATCTCCGGGAGCTCGTGCAGCAGACGGAAGGCGAGATGGCGGAGAAATTTGCGGCTCGTAATCTGACTATGGTACTTAACATTCCGGAAGAGCCGGCGGTCATCCATGTGGACGGCAGACGTATGTGGCGTGTTCTGGAGAATGTTTTTGGAAATGCGGCGAAATATGCGATGCCGGGCACGAGGGTTTACGCGGATATTATTCTTACAGAAGATAAGGTGAATTTTTCATTGAAGAATGTATCCGAGCAGCAGCTCAATATCTCGGCTGATGAATTGACCGAGCGGTTTATCCGGGGAGATATTTCAAGAAGCACGGAGGGCAGCGGGCTGGGTCTGTCAATAGCCAAGAGTCTTACAGTAATGCAGGGTGGAGAATTTGAACTGTATCTGGACGGAGATCTGTTCAGAGTGAATATACAATTTGACAGAGTCCGGAACAGGACTGCATAAGAATTCAAAAAAGAAACGTCCGGGAAACCGGGCGTTTCTTGCTGCCGGCAGTTGCAAAAGTTCATTTCAGGTGATACGATGGAATCAGCTTATCTGACCTGTCGAAAAGGTCGGATTTCGTAAGAAAAACGGATTATTTGTGAGGTGGTCTGAGATGAACAAGGGGGAAGAACAGAGAGGAAGAAGGCCGGTAAGCCGTGCGGAGAGGATGCGGCGCAAACGAGAACGGCTGAAAAGGAGAAGGCGGATAGCCATTGCATTGTTATGTGGAATGGTATTGCTGCTGATATTGATCATAGTGGGAATCGCTGCGCTGGTGCGACATTTTGCAGGAGGCAGTGATGCCGGTGACAAGAATCAGGGACAGGCGTCTGACCTGACCATAGAACAGCAGAACGAAGGAGACCAGCAGGCGGAACAGGAGACAGAACCTGTTTCGATCACGATCAGTGCAGCCGGAGACTGCACGCTTGGAACGGACGAGTATTTTGATCCGAGTACAAGCCTGAACGCTTACTATGACAGCAATGGTGCTGCCTATTTCTTCCAGAATGTGAAATCAATTTTCGAGGCGGACGATCTGACGATTGTCAATATGGAGGGAACGCTGACAGAAGAGACGGCGCGTCAGGACAAAACATATGCGTTCAAGGGACCTGCCGAATACACGCAAATCCTGACAGAAGGAGATGTGGAAGCGGCAAACCTTGCCAATAACCACAGCCATGATTACGGCGACCAGAGTTATACGGATACAATTGCGGCTCTGGACGCGGCCGGTATCACGAATTTTGGGTATGACAGGACTGCTGTCATGGATGTGAACGGTGTGAAGGTCGGTCTGGTTGGTACGTATGAGCTGGCGGACGGTATGGGCTGTGAAGAGGGGATGATCGCTAATATCAAGGCTGTGGAAGAGCAGGGGGCACAGATTGTCATCGTAAGCTTCCACTGGGGGCTTGAGAGAGAAAACTATCCGACAGAGAATCAGGTGAACCTTGCGCACTCTGCTATCGACAACGGTGCGGATCTTGTGCTCGGACATCACCCACATGTACTCGAAGGGATCGAAGTCTATAATGGTAAGAATATTGTGTACAGCCTCGGCAATTTCTGCTTTGGTGGCAACAGCAATCCGTCGGATAAGGATACGATGATCTTTCAGCAGACATTTACCGTTCAGAATGGTGAACTGGTGGAGGATAATGTGACGAACATCATTCCGTGTTCTGTATCTTCAGAATCCGGGTATAATGACTATCAGCCGACTCCGCTTGAGGGCGATGAAGCCGAGCGGGTGAGGGGAAGGATCGAAGAGTACAGCAGCGGATTCTGAAAGAAATTTCTTGAAATCACAGTGATTCTGTGCTACGATACCTCATGTATGGAAAGCAGATATTTGGAACGTTCTCCATGCAAATATTTTACGCGGCGTCAAGCTGCATTATTGATTGAGTTAGAAGCTCAAATTTTATAAGTTGGTTACTTTATAACCCTGGTGTGCATGTACGCATACGCAACTTGTGAAACGGTCAATAAGAGTAGTAAAAGTAAAAATATTTGCTATATAGACTCTACGTCCAATATCTGTTATATCTGTAAATCAGACGAGCCCTCTTGTATTAGAAGGGCGGGATCATAACGCGATATCACACAGGCTGGGTGCAACGTGCATCCGGCCTTTTTTATGTGCGATACGCCCGGAGGGCGACCGCCGTGCTTGCACGAGCGGGCATCCGACGGGCAACGGTCATCGAGCGGCTGTGCCGCGAGATGAGCGAGGTATCGCGGTGAGCGGATGGGGAGATGAAATCTCCCCCATCCGATTCCGGATGCACACGCCGCAATCATACATGGCGGAGGTTTAAGATGGAGAGATCATTACAGAAGAGAGCGCCGATCTACGAGGCGCTGGAACGTTTCCGGCGGAACAGAGTCGTACCTTTTGACGTGCCGGGGCATAAGCACGGCAGAGGGAATCCGGAGCTGGTGGAGCTTCTCGGGGAAAGATGTGTCAGCATTGACGTGAATTCCATGAAGCCCCTCGACAATCTGTGCCACCCGGTATCGGTCATCAAGGAGGCGGAAGAGCTGGCGGCGGATGCATTTGGAGCGGAACACGCATTTCTGATGGTGGGAGGAACGACATCGGCCGTCCAGACCATGATCCTGTCCTGCTGCAAGAAAGGGGACAAGATTATCCTGCCGAGAAATGTGCACCGCAGCGCCATCAATGCAATGGTGCTCTGCGGAGCAAAGCCGATCTATGTCAATCCGGACGTGGATCAGAGACTGGGCATTTCGCTGGGGATGAAGCGCGCTGATGTGGAGCGGGCGATCGAGGAGAACCCGGACGCAGTTGCAGTGTTCGTCAACAATCCGACCTATTACGGTGTCTGCTCCGACCTGAAGGCGATCGTGAAGATGGCCCACGCAAAGGGGATGAAAGTGCTGGCGGATGAGGCACACGGAACACATTTTTATTTCGGAAAAAACCTTCCGGTTTCTGCGATGGAGGCGGGAGCGGATATCGCGTCTGTGAGTATGCACAAATCCGGCGGAAGTCTGACACAGAGCTCTTTCCTGCTGACCGGAAAGGGGATGCATCCGGGGTACATCCGGCAGATCATCAACCTGACACAGACTACAAGCGGTTCCTATCTGCTCCTGTCCAGTCTGGATATCTCCCGCAGAAATCTGGCGCTGCGCGGGGAGGAATCTTTCCGCATGGTGACGGAACTGGCGGAATACGCCAGAAAAGAGATCAATCAGATCGGCGATTACTATGCGTTCGGCAGGGAGATGGTGAATGGAGACAGCATTTTCGATTTCGATCCGACGAAGCTGTCCATCCATACACTGGACATCGGGCTTGCCGGGATCGAGGTCTATGACATTCTGAGAGATGAGTACGATATTCAGATCGAGTTCGGAGATCTGGGAAATATCCTTGCCTACCTGTCTATCGGCGACCGGATACGGGAGGTGGAGCGGCTTGTGACCGCCCTTGCGGATCTGAAGCGCAGATATAAGAAAGACAAGACAGGAATGCTCTCTCAGGAATACATTGCACCGAAAGTCGTCATGACGCCTCAGGATTCTTTCTATGCGGAGAAAGAATCGCTGCCGCTGGAGGAGACGAGAGGCAGGATCTGCTCCGAATTCGTCATGTGCTATCCGCCGGGAATACCGGTACTGGCTCCGGGAGAGGAGATCACGGATGAGATCATCAATTATATTGTCTATGCGAAAGAAAAAGGATGCTCCATGACCGGGCCGGAGGACGAGCGGATCGAGCGGCTGAACGTCCTGACGGAAAGATAGAGAAGGAATACGTTTGCAGTGAGATTACATATTTTTGAGAAGGAGAGAGAATCTATATGGAAATGTGGTTTTCGGATATACATACGGACGGTGTGAAGTTGTCCATCCGCATTGAAGAACAGCTCTTTAGTGCCCAGAGCGATATCCAGAGGATTGACGTACTTGAGTCGAAAGATTTCGGGAAGATCCTTGTTGTGGACGGGGATCTGATGTTGACCGAGCGGGATGAATTTATCTACCATGAGATGATCACCCATGTGCCGATGGCAGTGCATCCGGATGTAAAGCGTGTACTTGTGGTAGGCGGAGGCGATGGCGGAGTCGTCAGAGAGCTGATCAAATATGACACGATAGAAACGATCGACGTGGTGGAGCCGGACCCGCTGCTGGTGGAGGTGTGCCGGAAATATATTCCGGAGATCGCCAACAGTCTGGCAGACGATAGAGTGGAAATTTTTAATGAAGACGGTCTGCGGTTTATACGGTCGAAGAGTGACGCTTACGACCTGATCATCATTGACTCTCCGAATCCGTTCGGAGCAGGGGAGGGGCTGTTTACAAAGGAGTTCTACGGCAATTGTTACAATGCGCTCCACGAGGACGGTATTATGATCAATCAGAACGAGAGTCCTTTCTATACGGAGGAGGCGTTCCAGTGCCAGAGGATGCATAAGAGAATCCTTGAGACATTCCCGATCTGCCGCGTGTATCAGGCGCATATCCCGTCGTATCCGTCAGGCCACTGGCTGTTCGGATTTGCGTCGAAGAAATATCACCCTCTGGATGATCTGGATAAAGTAGGCTGGAAACTCAAGGGAATACATACAAAATATTATGAGCCAAGACTTCACGCCGGGGTGTTCGCGCTTCCGGCATATGTGGAAGCTCTGTTGGAGGATGTAGAGAGATGATATGGAAGAATACAGTGAATTTTATCGGATGTGACGCGCAGTATGAAGAGGCGCGTATTGTGATCTTCGGTGCGCCCTTTGATTCAACAACATCATTCCGCCCGGGGACACGCTTTGCGGGACAGGCGGTGAGGAATGATTCCTATGGGCTGGAGATCTACAGCCCGTATCAGGATAAGGAACTGCCGGAAAATGTCGTATACGACTGCGGAGACCTTGAGCTGGCAATCGGCAGTTCTTCGAAAGTGCTGGGGCAGATCGAGGACTGCGCGCGGGATATCTTAAGAGACGGGAAGCTGCCGTTTATGATCGGCGGAGAGCATCTGGTAACGCTCGGGGGTGTACGCGCTGCGGTGGAGAAATATCCGGATATGCATATCATCCATTTTGACGCACATACAGATCTGAGGCAGGATTATCTGGGTGTGGAGCTTTCCCACGCCTGCGTGATCCGGAGATGCTGGGAAGTGCTGGAGCAGACCGGGAAAAATAGAACGGACGCTGGTGACGGGCGTATCCATCAGTTCGGCATCCGCTCCGGAGAGAGAGAAGAGTTTGACTGGGCGCGGGCGGGACATACGGATTTTCATCCGTTTACACTGGACGGACTGGATGCGGTACTGGAACAGATCGGCGATGCGCCGGTGTATTTTACGGTGGATCTGGATGTGATGGACCCGTCGGTATTTCCGGGAACGGGGACGCCGGAGCCGGGCGGCATTGATTTTCTTACCGCAATGCGGGGCGTAACAAAAGTGTGCGAGAGAGTGAATCTGATCGGATGTGATGTAAACGAATTGTGTCCGCCCTGCGATCCGACGGGGGCGTCTACAGCTGTGGCGTGCAAGATCATCCGGGAGATGCTCATTGCGATTGTGAACCGGAAGGACTGAAAGTGAAAAACAAAAGGAAGAATGAACAAAGAAATAGAAGAGTAAAAACTCAGGAAAGGAGACTGATCATGGGAAAGGTAATGGTAATCGGCTGCGGAGGCGTGGCAAGTGTGGCAATTCATAAAATCTGTCAGAACAGCGAGGTGTTCTCCGAGCTGTGCATCGCCAGCAGGACAGTGTCGAAATGTGACGCGCTGAAAGAGAAACTGCAGGGGACAACGAAGACAAAGATCATAACCGCTCAGGTGGATGCGGATAATGTGGAGGAACTGACAGCTCTGATCAAAAAGGAGCAGCCGGAGGTAGTCCTCAATCTGGCACTGCCCTATCAGGATCTGACGATCATGGATGCGTGTCTGGCGGCAGGTGTGCACTATATCGATACGGCGAACTATGAACCGGAGGATACGGCAAAGTTCGAGTATAAATGGCAGTGGGCTTACCGGGAAAAATATGAGAAAGCCGGACTTACGGCTCTTCTCGGAAGCGGATTTGACCCCGGAGTCACAAGCGTATTCTCCGCCTACGCACTGAAACATTTTTTTGACGAAATAAACTATATTGATATCTTAGACTGCAATGCGGGGGACCACGGCTATCCGTTTGCAACGAATTTCAACCCGGAGATCAACATCCGCGAGGTGTCTGCGAAAGGTTCCTACTGGGAGAACGGACACTGGGTAGAGACAGAGCCTATGGAGATCAAGCGCGTCTATAATTTTCCGGAGATCGGGGAGAAGGATATGTATCTGCTCCATCACGAGGAAATCGAGTCACTGGCGCTCAATATCCCAGGAATTAAGAGAATCCGCTTCTTTATGACATTCGGCGAGAGTTATCTGACACACCTGCGTTGTCTGGAAGATGTGGGAATGACATCGATCGAGCCGATCATGTATGAGGGAAAAGAGATTGTGCCGCTGCAGTTTTTGAAAGCGGTACTGCCGGATCCGTCTTCCCTTGGTCCGAGGACGAAAGGCAAGACGAATATCGGGTGCATTTTCATCGGAAAGAAAGACGGACAGGAGAAGAAACTGTACATCTACAATACGTGTGACCATCAGGAGTGCTATAAAGAGGTGGGCTCACAGGCGGTCGCGTACACAACAGGCGTGCCGGCAATGATCGGCGCAATGATGGTGATGACAGGTACATGGAAGAAACCGGGCGTCTACAATATGGAAGAGTTCGATCCGGATCCGTTTATGGATGCCCTGAATAAATGGGGGCTGCCGTGGAAGATCAGCGAAGATCCGGAGCTGGTAGACTAAAAGCCTGAAACAGACCATACAGAAGAGGCATAAAGCAGGAGGTATGTGCGCAGGAAATGAAAAAAAACGAACTTAGAACACCCTGCTATGTAGTGCAGGAGAAAAAGTTACGGGAGAACCTTGAAATTTTAAGAGAGATCCGTGAGGAGACGGGATGCCATATCCTGCTGGCGCAGAAAGCATTCTCCATGTACCGGGTATATCCTCTGATCGGGCAGTATCTGGACGGTGCGACCGCAAGCGGACTCCACGAGGCAAGGCTGGGATACGAGGAGATGGGAAAGGAAAATCACATCTTCTCACCTGCCTACAGAGAGGAAGAAATGCCGGAGATCCTGAGGATGTGCGATCACATTGTATTCAATTCCCCGGCCCAGTTCCGGAAGTATAAGGATCAGGTCAGGGCATGCGGATGCGGGAATGACGGGCAGGGCATCTCTGCGGCTGCAGGAGATATGCATGGCGAGTGCACTGGCAGCAGGAGCATAGGACTTCGGATCAATCCGGAGTGCTCCACACAGGAAGGTCACGCGATTTATGATCCATGCGCCCCGTTTTCAAGACTGGGAACGACTCTGGAGCAGATGCAGGCAGAGCTGACAGAAGAGGAAATCAGTGAACTGGACGGACTTCATTTCCATACGCTGTGCGAGCAGAATTCGGATGATCTGGCGACGACATTGAGAGTGGTCGAGGAGAAATTCGGGAAATATCTCTACCAGATGAAATGGGTGAACTTTGGCGGAGGGCATCATATCACGCGGAAGGACTACGATCTTGAGCTGCTGAAGAAATGTATCCGTCATGTGAAAGAGACTTATGATGTGGAAGTCTATCTGGAGCCGGGTGAGGCAGTGGCGCTCAATGCCGGAGAGTTGATAACGGAAGTGCTTGAGGTTGTGGACAATGGTATGAAAATTGCGATACTGGATGCATCCGCGGCGTGTCATATGCCGGATGTATTGGAAATGCCTTACCGGCCGCCGCTGAAAGGGGCGGTGAGCACGGAGGATGCAGATCTGCGCGAGGGGGAGTATGTTTACCGCCTCGCCGGGCCGACCTGCCTTGCCGGAGATGTGATCGGCGACTATGTGTTTGATCATCCGCTGCAGTGCGGGGACAGGCTGGTGTTTCAGGATATGGCAATCTACACGATGGTGAAGACAAATACGTTTAACGGGATGAACCTGCCGGATATCGTGCTGGAGAGGGAAGACGGGGATTGTGAGATCGTGAGGACGTTCGGGTATGAAGATTTTAAGTCGAGGCTGTGACAGTGAGCTTATCGGTGCTTGACAATCATTCCCCTGTGTGCTAACCTTTTTTACAGGTCAAAAGATTATGATGATCGACAAACGCGATGACGAAGAGAGTAATCTGACGGATGTCTTACAGAGAATTCCCGTAGAGCGAGGATAGTATTTTCCGGTGCTTGTGCTGAGAGGGATGGATGGAAAGCAGATGAACATGGCTTCCGAGCAGCGCACCGAACTATGAAAGTACTGCTTCATAGCGAGTCGCCTTGTAGATTCGAAAGAACCTCATCAACGGCGGCGACATGCATCGCACGTAAGCGTCTAAAGGACAGACGCTAAGTGCTCATAGCGAGATTGCGATGGGACCGCCCATTACAGCGGAGGAGTGCTGACAGGCACTTGCTGAGGTCTTATCCTGCGAAGGATGGACGAAGAGAAGTGGTAACACGGTTAATATCCGTCTTCTTGTTCTCAAGAGAGAGCAGGAAGACGTTTTTTTGTGTGTTACTGAAAACGATTAGTATAAAGGGACAGGGCTAAATTTAATCTGGGACACCCTGAAGTGCGATTCGGGACGTAGTAAAACCCGAATTGACTACGTCCCCAAAGGAGGTTATTATGTCAGAAAATCAGAAACCAAAGTATTACATTACCACGGCGATTGCCTATACATCAGGCAAGCCGCATATCGGAAACACGTATGAGATCGTTCTTGCGGACGCGATCGCGCGTTACAAGAGAAGCAAGGGCTACGACGTATTCTTCCAGACCGGTACGGACGAGCACGGACAGAAGATCGAGCTGAAAGCGAATGAGGCGGGGATTACTCCGAAGGAATTCGTAGACAATGTATCCACTGAGATCAAGAGAATCTGGGATCTGATGGATACGTCTTATGACAAATTTATCCGCACAACAGACGCAGACCATGAGAAACAGGTACAGAAGATTTTTAAGAAACTCTACGATCAGGGAGATATTTATAAAGGATACTATGAAGGAATGTACTGTACACCGTGCGAGTCATTCTTTACGGAGTCACAGCTTGTGGACGGCAAATGTCCGGACTGCGGACGTGAGGTACAGCCGGCAAAAGAGGAAGCGTATTTCTTTAAAATGAGCAAATATGCGGATCGTCTGATCGAGCATATCAACACACATCCGGAATTTATCCAGCCGGTGTCCAGAAAGAACGAGATGATGAACAACTTCCTGCTTCCGGGACTGCAGGATCTGTGTGTGTCCAGAACATCATTTAAATGGGGAATCCCGGTTGACTTTGATCCGAAGCATGTAACTTATGTGTGGCTGGATGCTCTTACAAACTATATCACCGGTATCGGATATGACGCGGATGGCAGCAGTACGGAGCAGTTTGAGAAACTGTGGCCGGCAGACCTGCATCTGATCGGAAAGGATATCATCCGTTTCCATACGATCTACTGGCCGATCTTCCTGATGGCTCTGGACCTTCCGCTGCCGAAGCAGGTGTTCGGACATCCGTGGCTGCTTCAGGGTGACGGCAAGATGAGCAAGTCCAAGGGAAATGTACTCTACGCAGACGAGCTTGTTGATTTCTTCGGCGTGGATGCGGTGCGCTATTTCGTGCTCCATGAGATGCCGTTTGAGAACGATGGCGTGATCACATGGGAACTGATGGTGGAGCGTCTGAATTCCGACCTTGCAAATACACTGGGCAACCTTGTAAACCGTACGATTTCCATGACAAATAAGTACTTCGGCGGAACAGTGACGGACAAAGGTGTAGCAGAAGATGTGGATGCCGACCTTAAGGCTGTTATTGAGAATACACCGAAAGCTGTAGATGAAAAGATGGACGGCTTAAGAGTTGCTGATGCGATCACGGAAATCTTCAACCTCTTCAAGCGCTGCAATAAATATATCGATGAGACAATGCCGTGGGCACTTGCAAAAGACGAGGCGAAGAAAGACCGTCTGGAGACAGTGCTGTGGAATCTGATCCAGGGCATTTCCGCAGGAGCCGAGCTTCTGGAATCTTTCATGCCGTCAACGAGCAAAAAGATCCTCGAGCAGCTGGGCGGCGGTCATGTGACAGATAAGCCGGAAATCCTGTTCCAGAGACTTGACCTTGAGGAAGTTATGAAGAAAGTCGAGGAGCTTCACCCGCATAAGGAAGAGGCAGCAGACGGAGCGGCTCATTCTGCAGATAGTGATGCAAAAGAGGAGATAGTTATTGATATCGAGCCGAAAGATGAGATCACATTTGACCAGTTCGGAACAATGCAGTTCCAGGTGGGAGAGATCATCGCGTGCGAGGAAGTGAAGAAGTCCAAAAAACTTCTCTGCTCCCAGGTGAAGATCGGAAGCCAGGTAAAACAGATCGTGTCAGGCATCAAAGCTCACTATACACCGGAAGAGATGGTGGGCAAGAAAGTCATGGTGCTCGTCAACCTGAAACCTGCAAAGCTGGCGGGAGTGCTCTCCGAAGGAATGCTTCTGTGCGCGGAAGACGCGGACGGCAATCTGTCGCTCATGGTGCCGGAGAAAGATATGCCGGCGGGGGCGGAGATCTGTTAATAATTTGCCGGGGCACTGTCTGAATCAAAAAGGGACAGGGTAAATCTTGATTTGGGACGTAGTAAAATCGCATTTTACTACGTCCCAAATCGAAGTTTACCCTGTCCCTAATTCATGCAAAAGCCGTGTATTTGCTTCCGGCATCATGATACAGAACCGTATGAATTCACCATCCAGACACTGGAATGACGAGCAGTCCCGGATCATAAGCCCCGCTTTGATGCACCGCTCAAACACATCATAAGACGTGATTCCGTCCTTTGTGATTTTCACGAGCAGGAAATTGGCATATGGCTCGTAAGTTTTATAACCCGGCATCTGCGATACTGCCCGATACATCCTTTCCCGTTCCGACAGGATCAGTTCTCTCGTCCGGCTGATATATTCCTGATCTTTAAACATCTCTTCTCCGGCAAATGCGCCGATGCTGTTTAACGACCATGGAATCTGTTTTTCTTTCATCTTCCTGAGAAATTCTGCATTACCTGTAATCCCGTATCCGAACCGGATGCCCGGAGCCGCGAAGAATTTGGAGACGCCCCGCAGCACCATCAGACTGGAATATTTCCGGGTAAACGGAACTGTCGTCACCGCGCTGATATCCGGTGCGAATTCTACATAGGTCTCATCGATCATGACGAAGATATTGTGCTCGGAGCAAAATGTGAGGAGCCGTTCCATATCTTCCTTCAGGATCGCAGAAGAAGTCGGATTATTCGGGTTGCAGAGAATGAGAAAATCATAACCGTCCTTCAGCGTACGGCAGAGGTCGTCCACATCCAGATGAAAATTTTCTTCTTCCCTCAGATGATAGTATTCCTGCGTGCTTCCGGAGAAGGAAAGTTCTCTGGAATACTCGGAGTAAGTCGGACCGAGGATGAGCGTATGTTTTGGCGAGAGTGTCTCGATCAATAGTGAGATCAGCTCACTGGAGCCGTTGCCGGGCAGGATGTATCCTGCAGGAATCTGGCAGTATGCGGAAATCGTATCCCGGAGGGAAGTGTACTCCCGGTCCGGGTAGGAGGAGAGCAGCTCCAGATGTCCGGCGATGGATGCCTTGACATGCTCTGACAATCCGAGGGGATTGACGTTGGCCCCGAAGTTGATAATGTCTTCTTTCTTTAAATGATAGTATTCGCAGATCTTTTCTATGTCACTTCCGTGGAAGACAGGTTTTGTATCCATGGATCAGGCTCCTTCCTTTTATCTTTCAGTCTGGCTGTCAACTGTTAGTCTCAAATAATATCCCAAGTGTATTTGGTCCGCAGTGGCAGGAGATGGTACAGCTTGCTTTTGTTATATGGATCTCCTTGAATGGGATCGTATCTTCCACGGTTTTCTTCACCAGATCGATATAATCCTGTGGGATCCCGGAGTGTGTGATAAACAGCAGGTCCGTGTTGATGTCAGAATATCTTGCCAGTTCATCCTTTACATATTTTACGAGCACTTTGTCAAGAGAACCCCGGTACTTCTTACCCACTGCCATGCTTCCGTCCCGGTTATCCACCTGAATGCATGGTTTGAGTTTCAGCATATTTGCACCGAAAGCAGTTACGGATGAACAGCGGCCGCCTGCGCTTAAGAATGTAAGTGTGTCAAGGATAAAGCTTGCGTGGCGTCTGGAAGTTCCGCCCCGGAGTTTTTCAGCGATTGTTTCTGCATCCAGCCCTTCTTCGATCATCTTTCCGGCGGCAACGACAGTCAGCCCTGTCCCTGTGGAGAGATTGCAGCTATCTATAACGTGGACGTGCCCCAGCTCCTGAGCTGCAAGGCAGCAATTCTGGTAAGAACTGGAGAGCGCATGGCCGAGATTGACATGGATGACTTCGTATCCGTCCTCGACCCATGGGCGGAAATGTTCGATATATTCCTGCACATTTACCGCGGCTGTTTTCGGCAGCACTTTATGATCGTAGTATTCCTGATAAATTTCTTCCGGTGTGATCGTGACATTGTCCAGGTAATCTTTCCCGTTTAAATTGATGTGAAGCGGAAAATAATTGACATGATAACGTTCTTTTAATTCTTCATCCAGATCGCAGGTGCTGTCCGCGCTCAGGATGATTTTTTGCAGTGTCTGTTCTTCTGGCATTTTATACCTCCGTATATAATAGAATTCCTGCGCAGCGGCATTTACTTCCCAAGCCGGGAATTGCCGGTATCATTGCTGCACAGTAGGGCGGACCTCGTGTACGGTCCGGATTGCACTTCGTGCAATTATTATACCACGGTTTTCATTTGAGAGAAGCCGTATTTCCATCTTTTACCCCTGAACTATTGACTTTTTAAAATTTATATACTATATTATTAAAAACTTAACTATTAAGTTTTGAACAACGTCGGCTTCCCGCCGGCGAGCGAGTCTTGAAAAGAGGTGAGCAGAAATGAGATGCCAATTTTGTAATAAAGAGAGGGTAGACAGAGTTTTTTACATAAACTGGATGGGAACGGTCTATCAGGTTCCGGTCTGCGCAGACTGTCTGCAGAAAATGTGGAATCAGGCTGCTGCATCGGGCAAGACAGAGGAATTTAAGAACTACACGGGCTGGTGGCCGGGAAAACGGGATCCGAGGCATATGGGGGACCGCGCGTTTCCTGAGACTGCGGTGCCGGGACTGATCAAGAGACGCAGGCTTGCGGCTCTGAAGATACGTCTGACCGAAGCGGCCGAGACAGAGAATTATGAGGAGGCGGCAAAACTGCGGGATGATATTGCCGTGATAGAGAAAGAGGTGTGTGCACATGGAAATTAATCTGAGTATATTCAGCCAGCGGTCGATGAAAGTATTCCAGTCAGCGCTGCGTTTCGTCACACACATGGAACATGGCTTTATCGGAAGCGAGCATCTGCTGTGGGCGCTGGCATCGGACCGGGGCGCGGCAGGAAGAGCGCTGAGACGGAGCGGGCTTGAGCAGAAGCTGTTAGAGGAATATCTTCATCAGTATGATTTTGATGCAAAAGCAGAAGGAAGTTATCAGGCGGTACAGATTTCGGAAGAAGCGGAGCAGGTGCTCCATCTTGCGGAGAGAAGGGCCCATAACCATGGACACCATCAGGTAGAGCCGGAGGATCTGCTGCAGGCAATCCTGGATGCAGGAGACTGTGCAGCGTCCCAGCTTATCGTCTCGCTGAAAGCGGATCCGGATGAGATACGCAAAGATCTGGGCAGTAGTCAGCAGCCGCCTATGCTTGTGAGAAATGCATCGCCGGGAGATGTGGTGACAGGAGAAAGCGTTCCGGGAAAGACGACCGGGGAAGCTGCATATGGCGGAAATGCGCCGCAGGGCAGGATGACCGGCGATCAGGAGGAAGATGCCCCGACGGAAGAGGAAGAAGTGTCAGCGCTGGAAAAATTCGGAACTGATATGACGGAAAAAGCTTCTCAAGATGCATACGACCCGATGATCGGACGTGAAGATGTGCTGGAACGTGTAATCCAGGTGCTGTCCAGACGTACCAAGAACAATCCGGTACTTACAGGGGAGCCGGGCGTCGGTAAGACTGCCGTGGTAGAAGGACTGGCGCAGCGGATCGCGGACGGCGAGATCCCTGCAAACTTAAGAAACAAGCGCATCGTGGCCATGGACTTGGTGGGAATGCTCTCAGGTGCAAGGTTCCGGGGCGATTTTGAAGAGAGGATGAAGACATTTCTCGAAGAGGCGGAAGTCGATGGAAATGTGATCCTTTTCATCGATGAATTACATATGATCATGGGTGCAGGCGCAGGTGCAAGTGAGACGATGGACGCCGCGAATATCCTGAAACCGATCCTTGCAAGGGGCGGCCTTCAGGTGATCGGTGCCACAACCCTCAAGGAATACCGGCGGTATATTGAGAAAGATGCGGCATTTGAACGCCGCTTCCAGCCGGTGGCTGTGGAGGAGCCGGATCAGGAGGATGCCGTGCGTATCCTGATGGGCCTGAAAGGAAAATACGAATCCTATCATGGCCTTACCATTACGGATGATGCAGTCCGGGCGGCAGTGAGCCTGTCTTCCCGTTATATACAGGACAGATTTCTGCCGGATAAGGCAGTAGACCTGATGGATGAGGCGGCATCCCGGATCAAGACCCGGAGCCTGACTACACCGTCTTATCTGCTGGATCTGGAACATGAGATCAAGCGGATGGGAAAAGAGAAGAAGAAAGCTGCCGATGCGCAGGAATATGAGCGGGCAGCAGTCCTGAGAGACAGCCAGAATGCTCTTGTGAAAGAACTGACGGCAAAACAGGCAGAGTGGCAGAAAAAGCAGTGCAGGAGTGTGGAGGCAGAAGACATTGCTCAGGTTGTGGCTTCCTGGACTAAGATTCCGGTTACTATGCTCACAGAGGACGAGACAGAACAGCTCCGTACCCTTGAGTCTACACTGCACAGCCGGGTGATCGGGCAGGATGACGCGGTGAGCGCTGTGGCGAAGGCGATCCGCCGTGGCAGGACCGGAGTGGCAGATCCGGACCGTCCGGTTGGTTCATTCCTGTTCCTGGGACCGACAGGTGTAGGAAAGACAGAGCTGTGCCGGGCTATGGCTAAAGTAATGTTCCACGATGAAAATGCGATGATCCGTTTGGACATGTCGGAATATATGGAACAGTACACTGTATCCAAACTGATCGGATCTCCGCCGGGATATGTGGGATATGACGAAGGCGGACAGCTCACTGAGATGGTGCGCAAGAAACCGTACAGTATCATACTTCTCGACGAGATAGAGAAAGCTCATCCGGATGTGTGGAACACGCTGCTCCAGATCCTGGATGACGGCAGGCTTACAGATGCCCAGGGGCGTACGGTAAGTTTTAAAAATACGATTATTGTCATGACTTCTAATATCGGAGCACGGGAGATCACGGGTAAGAGTTCGCTTGGATTCGCGAGAAAAGACGAGAGCGAGGAAGAGCGCCGTGAAGAGAACATCCGCAGCCGTGTCATGGAAGCTGTGAAGATGACATTCCGTCCGGAGTTTATCAACCGGCTGGATGAAGTAATCGTGTTCCATCCGCTGAAACAGGAGGATGTGAGAAGGATCGCAGACCTTCAGATCGCGAAACTGACAGAGCGGATGGAGAAACAGGGAATTGCACTCCGCGTGGACGAGAGCGCTGTGGAGCTGCTGGCAGAGAAAGGATATGATCCTGCTTTCGGCGCAAGACCGCTGAAGCGGACAATCCAGTCTATGCTGCAGAATGCAGTGGCAGATAGTATCCTGGACGGAAAGCCGGGAGAAAACGAGGAACTGGCGGCGTCTGCTGATGGAGAGAAGATCAAAGTGGAGCGGAAGGCGCTTGCGGAAGAGAAAAGAGAATATGCGCTGACATAATCGCCGGAAGTGCCAAAAGGCACATGCCGGACTTTGGCACGTTGCCATCACAAAAAACGGGGCTGGCAGATTTGCTGTCAGTCCCGTTTTTAATGCCTCATTTTTATATTTTTCTAATTCTTTTCTTTGCCCATTGCCGTATACAGGTCGTCCAGATCATGCATCAGCTGCAGAAGCTGGCGCATATTGTCCTCTCCAAACCGGGTGAGGATCTCATCCCAGATCTCATCATATTTCTTTTTGGACTGTTCCGCGGCGGCTTTTCCTTCCGGAGTAGCGCTGATCGACACCTTACGGCGATCCTTCGGGTCAATCTCACGAGTGATATATTTCTTCTTTTCAAGTGTATTTAATATGTAAGAGATGGCAGGTTTTGAGATGTTGAGCTTCTTTTGCATCTTCGGTACGTCGAGATTCATGCACGGACACTCCCGGCAGCATGTCCCGGCTATGCTCTGAAGGATCACCATTTCATTCATCTGCATTTCACATTCTGAAGAGAGAGCTGACTCCAGCTTCCTGAAATGAACGATAGATGCAAAAAACTGTTCTCTCAATTCACTGCTCATAATTAACTCCTTAATTAGTAAATCTTTAATAAATTATACATCACCGGATTTGGTATTTCAAGGAAATACAGTAAATGAAAAAAATTCTCAAATTTGCAACGTTTTTGAGAATTATTATTGACAAGAGTAACAAAATCATGGTATATCAGAATATGCTGTTTGGTTAGCAAACGCTAACTAAAGGTGCTGATTCCTAACGGAATATGGTACAGAAATAATGATTTCAAGAAAGGAACGTATAACATGAAAAATCAGAAAAAGAATCCCCTGAGGATCATGTGGCTGCTTTTTGGATTTCTGGCTATGGGGATCGGCGCCGTGGGAGTCGTGCTGCCGGTGCTCCCGACAACACCTTTCCTGCTTCTGGCATCTTTCTGCCTGGCAAAAGGATCTGAAAGATTCCACAGGTGGTTTACAGGAACGAAGCTGTATAAAAAACATTTGGAAAGTTTTGTGGAGAACCGCTCTATGACTTTGAAGACAAAATTCAGCCTGCTCATTCCTGCTTCCTGTATGCTGATCCTGGCATTTCTGGCGATGCAGAATGTGTATGGCAGGGCGTTTATCCTTTTTCTGATCCTGTTCAAATACGTGTATTTCTTTACAAAGATACACACGATTCCGACAGGCCAGACCAATATACCTGAGGCGGAATAAATGAAAGATATCGATAAAAAGAGGAGAAAAGAACAGTACGTGGCGGGTGAAATGATCCGTTTGTATTGCAGAAAGAATCATAAAGGAACTGCCAGAAAGAAGGATCAGCTGTGTCCGGACTGTCAAGTGCTCTTTGACTATGCCAGACTGCGCAGCGAGAAATGCCCGTTTATGGAGAATAAGACTTTCTGCAGCAACTGCAGAGTCCATTGCTACAAACCGGAAATGCGCGAGAAGATCCGGCAGGTGATGCGGTTTTCCGGACCGCGGATGCTGCTTTATCACCCGGCCCTTGCCGTCTGGCATGTGGTGTGCAGCGTAAGAGAGAAGAAAAAGCAGAAGTAAGAGAGGATATTATGATCAAGAAACGACTCGTGGAACTCTTATCCCACGCAAAGAAATATATCATTTATCAGGTTATCTGGCAGTGGCTGGCCCTGCTCTGTCAGGTCATTATGATCTACAGTGCATCCATACTTCTGGAGACTGCGCTGTTTTGGGAGGTAACACCCCGGGCGGCTGCTTACTACGGCGCAATGGTAATTGTGGCGCTCATCCTGCGGTTTGTCTGTGACAGGCAGGCATCCCATGCATCCTACCGTGCGAGTGTGGATGTGAAGAGGATCTTAAGGGATAAGATCTACAGCAAGCTGCTCCGTCTGGGGGCAGCCTACAGGGAAAAAGTGACTACATCTGAAGTGGTCCAGATGGCAGCAGAAGGAGTGGAGCAGCTGGAGACCTATTTCGGGAAATATCTCTCACAGCTCTTCTACAGCCTGCTGGCGCCGGTGACATTGTTTGTCATCCTGTCCTTTG
>MHCFR00700__coassemble_608_pt1 | contig 26597 bp, 22 predicted proteins | sample MHCFR00700__metabat2_low_PE_034 | metagenome-assembled genome bin MHCFR00700 | reverse complement strand
AACAATATATTTTTCAATTCCCAATCCCTTAATGAAAGCACATCCCGATAATCCATTAGTGCGAGCCATGTACTGGCTTCAAAAAGATTTTTACGAAAAGAAAGAAATAAATATTACAACACCTCATGCTGTACCAATTTTTAAGATGCGGAATGACATGGAACATAATTGCTTGCGTACAGGAAAACAACCTGAAAATCTGTCATTTACTGTTTATACTACCGAAGGAAAAATTGAGCAAAACACATTTCAACTCTTAAAGTTGGCTCGTGAGATCATTATATACCTTTGTCTCGCAATAAATTTTGAGATAGAAAAGGACAAAAATCAGTTTGACACACCATAACATTTGTGTGTATTATTTTCGGAGTATCTCATGATAAAAGGTGCTGCCTAAGAGCAATAGGCAGCACTTGCATAGATGTAGAATTTTCAGATAAGAACAGCTTGCCTCCTGCAAACCATTGATATGACTGGATTTTCCAAGTCCTATAATTACACTCCGACCAAGCGTAATATTTTTTTCAAAAAGATCCCATTTTGACACTGAAAGCATATTATTTACAATATACTAAACACTGAAATCATCATTTTGATATATTACTCTCTCTGCTCTATTCTCTTGCTTCAATTCGAAATTTTCTCCAGCACAATATCCCGATATCTTTACCCATTTCAAGGTATCTGAAAGTTGAAACACTATTTTTTTAAGATAATCTTTTACTCCTATTACGAATAATCCTTTCTGCTCATATTTTTTTCAAATACAAAATTCATATTTATTATAATTTTATCAAATCCCTATGTTTCTGCTATCATCTATTTCCAACTTCTCTCTATCGCCCACGGTCATTTTACTACACCATTTACTACACCATTTTCGCAAAAAATGACGATTTTTGACGCTCCCAGACAAAAAGTAAGAACCCGCAAAAGCCTTGTAAAATAAGGCTTTACGGGCTCTGACACCACAGGACAAAACCACCCCAAACGAGCCAAGATGTGAGTGCTAATTAATATATTGCTGAAAAATTCCCAGTTTTCACTATTTTCCCTCACACCCTCTTCAACTCCGTATACTTCTCTTTACTCCCATATGCCTTTTCCACCGGATATTTCTCCTCATTCTTCTTTATCTTCTCCCGTACAATCTCGTCAATATCAAACCCGCACACATCCGCCATCAAAACGCAGTAATTCAATACATCTGCCAGTTCTTCCCGGATCTTATCCTTTTTATCTTCACACTGAACATCTTCCGCACTCCACTGAAAGACTTCCAGAAGCTCCGCCGCTTCCAAACAAATGGATATAGCCAGATCTTTCGGATTATGGAACTGCCGCCAGTTCCTATCGTCTCTGAATTTTAATACCTGATCGATCGTTTCCTGTTTCATGATTATCTCCTTTTCTCCATAGCTCGAAATGAATATCCCTTATATAGTATAACACAAAAAAAGCCCGGTACATTTTGTACCGGACCCTTCTTATGCTTTATGCCCTTTCGGGAAAGATCATCCCTCAATGGCGATGGTCTTTTTCGTCTCTACTGCTTTTGCGTCTTTCTTCGGAATGCTAAGTCTCAGGATACCATCCTCGAATTTAGCCTTCACATCTTCCTCAGTTACAGCGTCGCCTACATAGAAGCTTCTCTGAACTGCTCCTGCATAACGCTCCTTACGGATGTATTTACCTTTCTTATCCTGCTCGTCTTTATCCAGACCTTTTGCTGCAGAGATCGTCAGGTAACCATTGTCGAGATCGATCGTGATCTCATCTTTCTTAAATCCCGGAAGATCAATGTCCAGTTCATAACCTTCATCATGCTCCCGGATATCTGTCTTCATTAAGTTCTTTGCATTCTTACCATACAGCGGATTCTTTCTTCCCCAGAAATCTCTCTCAAACGGGAAATCCATCCAGTCATCATCAAATAAATTTTCTCCAAAAATACTCGGCATTAACATAAGTCATTTCTCCTTCCATTATAAAACATCAGAAACAAATTTTTATGAACCGCTTTCAGCGGCTGCCATCAGCACTCTTGAAGTTGTCTCAAGTGTCGCAAGCTGTTCGAACTGGGGATTCGGTTCCTTTTTGTTCCTCTTCCTTTGTTCTAGTTGTACTATAGCACCTATTACTAGCACTGTCAAGGGCCGAGTGCTAAAAAATTTATTACAACTCAGGCATCTGTTGCCGGAAGCAGGATTTTTGCCTGCATAAGAATCCAGAGTTCCCTATAACATCCTAAGCTGTCTATCCGAAGCCTCCGGAAATTCTTTCTTCACCTGCTCCACAATCCTGCTGTATGAAATCTGCGGATCTTCTTTATAAGCAGCGGATACAGCCTCATAATCCCACAGATTTTCCGGCGTTGTATACACTGCAATCGGCCAACCGTACTCCACGCCGTCTTTTTTGCGCCGACGCCTTCGAAAATCCCGGATCACGATATAACCCTGCATCTGCAGTTCTGTGATCACACCGTCAAAATTTTTCTCTCCGCCTTTCCCGAATCCTGCCATCTTCTTCACTTCAAAGGAATAGAGCTCCCTCTCATCCTCAAAAAGATCCATGATCTTTTTACTCCTGTTGCTGGCAAGTTCATCTTCATACCGGGCGTCAAAATCATATCCGTCCCGCCTGTAATTTGCAAAATAGGGAAACCATTCCTTCGAGATAAATCCGGCTTTTCTGTCAAAGAATTTCCCGTAGGCTACTCTCCCGCTCCGGGCTATGATTTCCCGCCACACCCACGGATCCTGTTCCGGATCTCCGGTCCACCACGAATAAGGATAGACATGATCCTCCACGGAAAAGCCCGGAAGTTCATTTGCAAAAAGAGGCAGGAATCCCACCTGATCGATATAATTTATCAGCTCCTCTGGCGTGCGGATGCGCAGCGGATCGTCCCAATCCAGCCCGCGCATGATCCATTCTCCTGATTCATTCGGCATATTTCCGCGACCTCCTTATCCGATTTCTCCGGTTGGTTGACAAAGCAGTCCCGGAGATTTTTCCTGCTGCCCTGTATTCAAGCATATTCAGGCATTTTCTTCCTGCAAAGATAACAGTTCAGCCCGCGCCATTCGGAAAACCGCACTTCCGTGCTTACTGCGGCTGCGCCGCTGTTTTCCTCATTTACAGGCGCTCAACTCATGGGGCTGTCTGAACTAATATCGTAAAGGCTCCGGTCTTACACAGGATGACCTGATATCTGTAAATCCACCCGAAGTACCGCCCTCCAGCATGGCACTTAAGACTTCATGTACATGATATGCCATTTCCGCCGAGGGACGCAGCGGTGTACCGTTCAAAATTGTATCAGCCAGATCTGACGGGCCGATTCCCCTCGAATTGTCAGAGTACTCATTTACAGCCGGGAGCACACATATTTTCTCCGATTCTCTCTGGTCAGCGTGAGCAGACGCTTCCGGGGAATTCGGAAGAAAGCGGACCTGCCCGCCGAACTGGTTCGGATCAGTCAGTATGAGTATCCCTTTCGTTCCATAAATTGTAAAGTAAGCCTGATCTTCCATCACAGAATCCGCGTCGATGTGAAATGTCCCGGTCACGTCATTTTCAAACTGCAGTACCGCGTTGACCTGGCTTTCATTGGGCGTATCCATCGTCTGGCCGTACAGCGGCGTTCCCGGCACACAGTTTACATGAGTGGGATACGGATACCCGACGATACTTCCCACCCGGGCCACCGGTCCCAGCAGGCTTACCAGAGCAGTCACATAGTAAACCGCGTAATCACATACGATACCGCCGCCCGGCTTACGCAGAAAATCAAAAAGGCTCAGCAGGATATCATTATTCCGGTTAGCAGAAACCGCAAAGGAATGGATCTCCCCTAGCATTCCGCTGTCAATAGCGGACCTTGCTGTCTGGAGCGCTGAACCCATAAATGTATCCGGAGCCGATCCAAGATAAAGCCCTTTTTCCTTTGCCAGCCGGACCAGCTCTGCCGACTTGTTGATATCGTCGGTGAGCGTCTTTTCGGTATAGACATGCTTGCCATGTTCCAGAGCCGCCCGGATCACACTGTAATGAACATGTGCCGGCGTCAGGTTAACGATCATCCGGATCTCCGGGTCATCGAACATCTCTTCCATAGTAACTGCCTGTATCCCGTACTCCTGTGCTTTCTTCTGTGCGCTCTTAAGATGAGCCGCGCAGATGGATTTGACAGTCAGATTGTCAAACCGGCTGATCATATTTTTCAGGTAAATATCGCTGATCGCACCGGCGCCGACTACACCGACGCATACTTTTTTCTGTCCCATACAGATTTCCTCCTGCTTCCTTTGAATCACTTTCTTTTCCACATCGTCTGTTTCCATACGGTCTCTGTTTATATCTCGCCCGCTGCAATCACTGCTCGTCCTTTTCTTTCCGCCACCTCGTCAGTATCATCGGCACCTGGAATGCCAGCATTGCGATCCACCCCACGAAGTTGGCCCACGCAAGGCATCCGAATCCGCCGCCAAGGATGTGGATCATGATCCACGCTGACAGGAATCTCGCCGACATATTCAGGATCGTACTGATCAGCGTTACCTTCAGGTCTCCCAGTCCGCGGAAGAAGCCCTGTATGATATTGGTCGCCGACGGCATAAAATACATAAATGCAATGAGCTGCAGATAGGACACTCCCAGAGTAATGACCTCCTCGGATCCGTCGCTGACAAAAAGCTGCATGATCTGGCGGGAAAATACGAACACGACAATAGCGATCACTGTCGTATAGATGACCTGAAGGATGATGGAGCTTAAGAATCCTTTCTTCATCCTTCTGATATTTCCCGCGCCCTTATTCTGCGCCATAAATGTGGTCGACGCATGGGCGATATTTTGCTGGGGCGTCATAGCGAAATCATCCACACGGTTGATGGCGGTAAATGCCGCGATAAATGCCACGCCCTGCACATTGACGACGGTCTGCACGCAGATCTTTCCCAGCTGGATACACATCTGCTGCAGGGCGCTCGTAATTCCGTAGTTGAAGGTCCTGAGCAGGATCGAGCCATCGAAGACTTTCCACTTCTTTCCTAGACAAAGTATCGGAATCTTTTTCTTAATATAGATCAGGCAGAACAGACAGCACAGCGCCTCGCTCAGCATAGTCGCCAGCGCGCTTCCCGGGACGCCCGATTTCACCACGACCACGAAGAAGAGATCGAGCACAACATTGAGAAATGCACTGATGATCAGAAAATACAGCGGCACTTTGCTGTCGCCCAGGGCTCGCAGTGTATTAGAAAAGAAATTGTAGATAAAAGTAAAAATCAGTCCCACGAAGACGATACGCAAATACATTACCGCCGAGTGGATAATGTCTTCCGGCACCTGAAGAAGTCTCAGCAGCGGATAGGAAAAGGCGATGAGCAGCACTGCAACCGCCGCCGAAAAAGCCAGTCCGCCCAGCATTGTCGTACTGATCTGCCGCTGCAGCTGCTCATATTTCTTCGCCCCGTACTGGGTGCTCATCAGGATTCCGGCTCCCATGCACATTCCGCTGATAAAAAGGATCACCATATTCATGATCGGGCCGGCGCTTCCCACCGCCGCAAGGGCGTCGTCCCCGACGAATTTTCCCACGATCACGGAATCCGCCGCATTATATGTAAGCTGGAACAGATTTCCCAGCACAAGTGGTATTGTAAATTCTGTAAGCTGCGGGATGATAGGTCCCTTTGTCATATCTGTCGTCATGTCATTGCACCTACGTTCTCTATCGTTTTTCGCGAACCGTTGTGTTCGCCTTTTGGCGGTACTCTTCTGCGATCTTTATCCCTTCTGCGATTTCACACGCCTGCGCGTAATAATATTCCAGCGCAGTCTGCAGGACATTTGCCCGCTTTCCCGCAAGCAGATCGGGACTCAGCTCGATCCTCTTTTTATAGGAGATCAGACGTTTCTCTGTCCGGATATAATTTTCCTGCGTCTCCAGATCGACAATGAGCTGCGGCATATCGCCGATGTAGAGTTTTCCTTCTTCTATTTTCATCGGGATCTTCTTTTCAGCCTCTTTCACCAGTACCGCTCCTTCTTCCATATCTTCTTTCCCTGAAAGAACAGGTTTAAATACTCTATTTTCTCTTCAATGGTTCTCGCCGTCTCCGCAGCTCTTTCATCTGTCATGTCCGTATATTCTCTCAGAAGTGCTTCAGCTTCTTCCGGAAAATGTACTAATCTCTCCAGTTTCACTCCGGCGTCAGATTTAACATAATGAAGCTGGTCAGCCCCTCTTTTGCTGAACGAATTGACCGGAATGTCCAAAAGGTTCCCGCCATGGGGGATCACGTCATAATCGTAAAAAAGGGAATTTCCGGTATCAAAAAAAGGCGCCATGCCGCTCAGCCGGTGCTGTCGCGGAGCATATATAAAACCAAAATTGTTCAGATGTCTGTCCGTATTCGTCAGAATAAAATCTGTCAGGATCATATATTCCAGAAATGCCCGCACTTCTTTCTCATCTGCTCCCAGTGAAACCGCCTGCCGGATCAGCGCTTCGTACAGCGATACATCATTGGATACCTTATAAGCTGCCACTATCTGGTAAGCCGACATGAATTCCGTCTCCACAGACGTAAACATCGGGCTGAGAGAACATGGATATTTCCTGCCGCTAATATGGATTGTCCCCACCTCATATGAGACATAATTCTTCCATCCCAGCCGCTCATGCAGTTTCCCGGCGATCACCTCATTTACCGCCTGCTGGCTGTGATAGTTCGGATTTACTTTCAAAAGATATCTCCCGCCGCCGCGAATGATCCATTTTTTCTTCATATCTCCGTTGACAGAAACAGATGGCGACAGTTTTGAAATTCCATCCGAGCCGGATCGACTCCGCTCTGAATCAGTCAGAATATCTCCAAGCTCGTCTGTAAAATCATTTTCGTAGAAATTCAGATCTTTCCAATACAATTCCTGACCTACAGGCTGTATCCAGTAATGATCCGTAAGGCTTAAGCCGTAAGATGAGAGCATCAGTGACTGACAGGTCTCTTCGCTCAGGCGGCTCAGCACCTGACGGATGCCCTTCCGCGAATCAGGGATAGCGCGCAGTTTCCACCATTCGCCAAGACCTGTGCCGTCCGGAGCACAGTCGGCCGGCAGTTCTTCCGGCAGATATACAGCAAGGACATACTCTATCATGCCTGTCCGTACATCCATCTTCATCATCGCAACGTCCAGATCTTTGTGCTTCAGTATAAATAGATCTGTCGTATCTTTTGTATGCTCGATGCTGACAGCAGACTGTGTCATAACCGTTTCCTCCCCATCTTTTAGTTTACAGGACCGTCATAAATATTATACCGTCTTTCCTCTGAAAAACAAGCTGTTCCGCCTTTCTATCCTATAGGACTATTCGTAATTTTCCCTTATACCATAAAACAGGAATACCGCCACTACAGTATTCCTGTCCGTAATTGTTCTATTTTACTTTTCAATTCCCATTACCGGCAGCCCTCTGAAAGCATTGGTCTCCCGATCCAGAACTACCTGATCCTCTCTGCCTGTATCCAGAACTATATTCTGAACAGAATCTTTTTCTATCTGTACAGCGATTATATCGATCGACATAGATCTTCCAGTGCTCAACATGGCTTCTACCTGAGTAGCAAAACACGATTCTGCGTCCTCGGGTTCCGCTGCCTCGGTTGCCGCGACTATATGATTTACTGCAATATAGTTTCCCTCGCCCGAAACAATATGTATGATCACCGGTGACGCCCCTGATGGTGTAATATTCTCTGCATCAATAATCTCAGAGAAATGATTTGCCGTCACGGTATTATTGTCTCCGCTGATATAGACAAGTCCATACAGGTCATCCAGGCCATTGTTCCGGTCTTTCATCGGAGCCCAAGGTTCGTAAGAGCGATAAAAATGATTAGAGGAAATCAGGTTTTCGGAACAGTTTTTCTCAAGCACTACCATTCCCGGATAAAAGGCGTGGAATCTGTTCCCTGTAACACTCGACCTTGCCACGCTGTCAAAATGCACACTGCTCATGCCTCGCGGGAACACGTTGTTTGAAGCGATCAAAAGACCGCCGAAATTCTGAGCAAATATCGTATACCCCTTATATCCTGCACCCAGCAGATTATCTGTCACTTTCGACGCCTGCCCCCATCCCCTGAGCTCAATACAGCTTCCGCATTCTGCGATAAAATTATCGTGTATGCTCAGAGCATCTGCATGATATACTGTCACTCCATGTTCCAGATACACCAGACCCATGCCGTTTATTCTGAAAGAATCCTGTTCCCCGGCAATGTAGATGCCGGTTTTTCCGTTTGTATATGTATTTTCCTGATTTACAATTCCCGAGCCGTCATCGACAAAATGTAGTCCGTCAATACAGAAGTTCTCAAATTCTACTGAACTTATCCTCGGGCTTCCTTCTCTTTTCACATAAAATGCAGCGCCTGAGAATTCATCTCCCTCTGACGGAATAAGATCTACTATGATCCTGCTGCCTCCCGGCCAGAGTTCATGCAGATTGGGCCATTCATCCTCTGAAACATTAAACCGGATACTCGAAGAGGTAAAACCATGGCCGGATCCCATAATCTTCAAATAGCTGATATCTATCACAACCTGTGTAGCAAGATGATAATCGCCCGAAGGGATATAGATGACCGCTCCCGGCTTCCCTCCGTCATTGATATCTGAATCCGTCTGCCTGCTCTTAATATCCGCAATGATACTGTTGATCACTTCTCCAATATCTTTATTTGGATCTCCTACCGGCCATTCTGTCACATCGTAATAATTTCTGCCAGCCATAAACACGCTCTCCTTATCTGAAACATTCTTTCACTCCGTAAGATTCAAAGTCTCTGATCACCGCATTCCCGCCGTATGTCCGAATCTTAATCTGATTCTGGGCATTTCCTGCAAATATATTATTTGCATGATTATTCTGATACTGATCGGCAAAAATTTCAAGAGAACTCTGATCTGAAAAGATATGTATATCCAATTCCTTTTTCCTTTTCAGGAACAGAATACTATGTGACCCCCCTTTACTCCATCCGTCCGAAACATTTCTGTCCACCTGCATCGTTCCATGCTCAAAATCAAATGTACATATGGTTTTTCTTCCTTCTCCACACCGCAAACCTATTTCCAGCCTCGATGCATCTGTCTTTTCCAGATCTACTCTCATCTTCATCTCAAACGAAATCCCGTCTCCTGCTGTCAGATTCATTTCCTTTTCTTCGACAGTAAATGCAGCTGACCGATATTCGTTCTGTCTCAACGTTTTCAACTCTTCAATCGGAACAAACTGCAATGTATGATCCGGCATAAGCCGCACTTCTCTTGGGAGGTTAAAAAAACCGCACCAGCCTTCTTTATACGTCGGGCCCCAGTCTTTCCAGAACGACATCCATTGCCACTCATTGGCCCATCCTACAATAATCCTTCTGCCGTCCGGCGCAAGAAAAGACTGTGGCGCATAGTAATCCAGTCCCCAGTCGATTTCGCCTGATACCTGCCAGATAAACTTACCCGTATTATAATCAAAATCTCCCACGAGATAAACCGCTTTCCGGTCGCTCTCTCCCATAGGAGAAAACATGAGTACATACTTATCGTCCAGCCGGTAAAAATCCGGACATTCCCACATATATCCCCATTCACCGCGGCTCTCCGCCAGCACATTGAAGAATTCCCAGTGCATCATATCCTTTGAACGGTAGAGCAGCGCCTGTGCTTTTCCGTTCCGACTCGCACCGCATACCATATAATAAATCCCATCATGCTTCCATACTTTCGGATCCCTGAAAAGATCCGACGGCACGCCTTCCGGGGGATAAATTACAGGATTCCCCTCATATTTGGTAAAATGAATCCCATCTTCACTGTATGCAATACATTGTGTCTGTTCATATCCGCTGCCATGGTTGGAAGTTCCGGTATACATCAGGAAAAGTTTTCCGTCATGTTCAATCGCACTTCCTGAGAAGCATCCGCCCCGTATATGGTCATCATACTCCTCACTGGGCGCCAGAGCTACAGGAAGATACTCCCAGTGCACCAGATCTTTGCTGACTGCGTGCCCCCAGTGCATATAATCCCAATGTCCGTAATACGGATTAAACTGATAAAAATAATGGTATCTTCCCTTATAGTAGATCAGACCATTGGGGTCATTGATCCAGCCAGTCTCGGGCATAAAATGATAGTGCTGCCTCATTTGACCGTTCTTCACTTTTTGCTTTTTACTCTCTATCTCTTTCTGAGCCTTTATGATGTTTTCCCGCATTAATTTTTCAGACATAGACTCCTCCATCGATTATTATCCTTTTACTGCACCTGCAGTCATTCCCTGTACGATATACTTCTGTGCGGCAAGAGAAATTATCATAACCGGAAAACTAAACAAAAATGCCCCTGCGCACATTGGGCCTAGATCCAGATTATATGCTGACAGGAATCCTGCCAGACCGACTGTAAAAGTCTTTGCATTTGTGCTTGTAAGCAGTAAAGCAATCAGAAAATCGTTCCATGCAAGGAACAAAGTAAATATAAATGCCGTAGCCAATCCGGGTTTGCAGATCGGCAGGATCACCTTTGAAAATGTCTGGAAACTGCTTGCCCCGTCTACGTATGCCGCCTCGTCAAGCGTGGTCGGGATACCTTCATAGAAGCTCAGCATTGTCCACATCACAAATGGCATGTTTACTGCTGCATACACAATGATCAGTGCAATCTTTGTATCATACAGCCCAAGATCACAGATCAGCTCATAAATCGGAACTACAATACTGGAAGTCGGAATCATTTTCAGGCAGAGCACAAGTACGATCAGTACAATAGACAGTCTCGCACCCGATCTCTGGATGGCATACGCGGCAAGCGCTCCCAGGATCAGTGCGATCACTGTGCTGCATACAGCGGCTGTCAGGCTGTTGATCAGAAACTGAAGCGCATCCATACGTTCAAACAGCCCATGGAAATTTTCTACAGAAAATATTTCCGGGAAAAACTTTGGCGGAACTGCTATGACTTCCGTTTCCGGTTTAAATGAGCAGCAAATCACATAGATATACGGTATCAGCCAGAATATTGTAAGGATCACAGATACCCCTATTCCGAGTTTTTTTAATATTTCACCTTTTATCTTCACCTTTTTCTGCCTCCTGTCCGCTCATCTAATTTGATTTTTTCTTCGGATTCCACAAGCTCTGCATAAAAACAAGCGTAAAGATTACCAGGGCTACTATGAATACTACCGCCATTGCACTTGCATATCCTATATCGTTGTATCTGGTAAGCGTTTTATATATGATAATGCTTAAAGTTTCTGATGAGCTGTTTGGTCCTCCTTCTGTCATCGCCCATATAATATCAAATGTACGGGCGGCATCAATAATCCTGACAGATAAAGCAGTCAGAAGCACCGGCTTGATCATAGGGATTTTCACGTAAAATACCTGCTGCAGCATATTGGCTCCATCTATCTTTGCCGCCTCAACAATACTGGTATCCAGCCCCTGAAGTCCGGCAAGAGTCATCAGCATCATAAATGGAACCGTCAGCCAGATATCTGCGATACAACATGCGATCAAAGACCATTTTTCATCGGCCAGCCACAAAATATCGCTGCTGCTTGAAAGTATACCGACACGGGTAAGGAGCTCATTTACAATACCGAAGCTGGAGCTCATCATCAGTTTCCATGTAAGACCTGCAACCAGCGGTGCAATCATGAGCGGAGCCATCATCAATGACCGGATGATTTTGCTTCCTTTGTAGTTCATCTCAAAAAACAGGGCAAATAAAACACCCAGCACCGTTTCTAGCGACACTGCCACAAAGATATAAAGCAGCGTATTTTTCAATTGTTTCATAAAACCGCCGGCTGTAAATGCATGTATATAATTATCCAGTCCTATAAATGATCTCTCTCCGGTAATTCCGATTTCAAAAAAGCTGTCAAAAACCATTGATATGATCGGATATACGAGAAACGCTCCCATAAACACAGCTCCCGGCAGGAAGAATAACAGCAATGTCTTTTTTGATATCAATCTCATTTTGTCTACCGCCTTTTTCAGCAGAGGGCCTTTCCCGCGAAACATTCTTATTGGGAAACGCCCTCTTCCTGTTAATTCACTTTATTAAGATACAAGAGGAAAACCATTTACTTTCCGATTGCTTCAATCTCAGCCTGAGCCGATTCCAGAGTCTCATTCACATCAGCGCCGCCAAGGCAGGATTCCACAACGCCCGTCAGCACTTCTTCTATCTGAGCCCATGTCGATACCATCGGTCTTGGCTGTGACTGAGCTGATTCCAGTGTTGTAAGTACAGCTGTTGTATGTTCATTTCCGGCTTCCTGTCCTGCCTCTTCATAAACTGAGGTCCTGCCGGCTATCTTAAGCGTCAGATCCATATAATCTGCATTGTGATCATACATATACTCAACATACTTCTGAGCCATTTCTTTATTCTCAGAGTTCTTCATTATACACTGATACCACGGACCTGTAGTAGCGCCAATACCTGCACTGCCCGCTATCATCGGCGCGCATCCGACTTTATCCGCCCCAAGAGCTTCTACAGCCGCTGGGTACTGATGGCTCCAGTTGATCTGCATCGCCACTTTCCCGTTTGTGAACAGTTCCTGAGATTCTGTTGCAGCTGTCGCCAGCGAATCAGTCGGTGAATAGTCCGCATTTGCCATCTCGACCATAAAATCCAGTGCATCAACATACGCCTGGTCTGTGATATTCACATTACCTTCTTCGTCAAACACAAGCCCCTCTGCTCCGGCCTGACAAGCAAAATCCAGGAATGAGCACACTGCATCCGAACCGCTTCCAAACACAGTTGTTCCATATACGTCTCCCGTAGCTGTCTTTTCCGCCATTGCCTTATACTCATCCCATGTTGTCGGAACCTGGTCTTCAGGGATAAGGTCTTTTCTGTAGATCAGGATTTTACAGTTTGTCCACATTGGATAGCCAAGCAGATTTCCGTCAATGGTTCCGCTCTCTTCCAGCGTCGGAAGGAAGTCGCTTGTATCAGCATCCTGGAGCGGCTCAATCGCATCTGCGAACGCCGCAAGCCATACAAAGTCCATACATGCGACATCATGTGCCGCCTGACCGGATTGGATCTCAGTAGAAAGCTTGTCATACATACCTGTATAAGCCACTGCATCCACTACTACCTTGCATCCTGTTTCTGCCTCAAAATCAGCTGCTGTTTCATTTGCCAATGCTTCCGCCGGAGATCCGCTTTCAACGAGAACGGTAATACTGCTTCCTTCTCCATCCCCGGAATCTGACGAACCGCCTTCTGAATTACCTCCTGAGTTTCCGCACCCTGCAATCATTGTTCCTACCATTGTCGCGGCAAGCAAAATACTAAGTACTCTCTTTTTCATGTTGCTCCTCCTTTTTAAATTATTTAACTCTGGTTCCATATATCAGTACATGTCCAAGCCTTTTTGTCAAGCCTCCTTCATGGATTTTCCATATGGAACCCGTTCCATATGGAAAAAAATTAAGACCTTTTATGCATCTTTTATGGAACCCGTTCCATGTATATTACATATTATAGGCCTTTTATCATATATGTCAATACTTTTCTTTAAACTAAAACTTTTTTATTTTGTGCATATTGGTTATACAACCGTCGTATCTCCTTTTTTCATTTGCACTCTGAGAATAATCTGTTTATTTTTATAATCTTTCCCACCGATCAAATTTGTCAACAGCCTCACAGATTCCTTTGCAAGCCCTTCTATAGGCTGGACAACTGCCGTCATCTTCGGTTCCACGATTCCCGTAAGAAACGTTCCGTCATAGGCGACAAATTTTACGTCTCGCGGCACCTTCTTATGTCTGCGTATCGTTTCGTTCATGCATTCGATAGCCAGTGCATCAACTGCAAACACTCCGTCAAAATCAATATTTTTGTCAAAAATATCCCTTACAACCTTCTGGTAATATTCAAGATCAAAACGGTTCCATTCCAAATCATAAGTATATGTTTCTATCTGATTCATATGCATGATCCGTTCAAATTCGAAATGCCGTTCATGATATGGCGATTCAACAGCCACAGATCCTCTGAAATGCAAAATTTTTTTACAGCCGTTACAGATCAGGGTCTCTGCCGCCAGTCGTCCTCCCTCTTTGTGATCAACAGCAACAACGGGAATATGTTCCCCCAAGTATCTATCAAGCGCTACGATCGGCTTATGGATTTTTTTATATTCTTCAACATCCAGGGAATGTACCCCCGTAATAACACCATCCACAATATGACGATTCAGCATATCCAGATATTCCAACTCTGCGTTATGTTCTTTTCGCGTATTACACAGCATCATCTTATATCCGTAATTATAAAGTTCTGCCTCGGCATAATCTACAAACTCTGTAAAAAAAGGGTTTGAGACATTCGGAACCAGTACCGCAATAATTCCTGTGCGCTTATGATACAGGTTACGTGCTAGTTCATTTGGAGTATAGTTCAGTTCTTTCATTGCAATCTCTATTTTTTTTCTTGTCTCTTCAGCCACATATCCGCTGTTATTCAACATTCGGGAGACTGTTCCCACACCGACATTGGCTCTTTTTGCTACATCTTTGATCCCAGCCACTGCACTTTCCCCTTCCAATTTCTGTAATTCTATAAGATTGATTTTACAAAAAAGCAACTTATTTAACAAGAAGTAATCAACTATTTTTCCAGCTTCCACCGCGCCAGCAGTTTCCCCAGCTGTTTCGCGATCAGCCCCACCAGCAGAGCCGCTGCGACCGTTCCTTCTCTCACTCCCTGCAGCCGTCCGGTAAACACGATCGACAGGATGCACGCGATCACGACCAGCGTCACGTCGAATCCCACTTTCATGTAGCCGAACTTTACTTTCGGAAGCACTTTGCAGATTGCGAGCACAACGCCCTCGCCCGCCAGCACTACGACTCCTGCTTTAACTTCAAAACTGACTCCCACAGCTACCAGCAGGATTCCGATGAGACAGACGATCCACTGCTGCCAGTATGTATTACAGGTGATTCCCTGAACTGCCCACACGCCGAAGTCTGTCAGGTACCCGAAGAAGAATGCCACCGGAAGCTGCATGAGCTGGACCGGATGATAATTCTTCCGAAGGATCAATATCTGCAGCAGGATAAATACACAGTGCATCGTGATCGTGGCTGTTCCCACAGTCAGCGGGGTAAACAGGCTGGCCACATACGGCACACTCGAGATTGGGGAAGTTCCCAGACTTGCTTTAATAGAAAATGCAACGCCAAATGCCATGATCGAAAGACCGACCAGAAGAAGCAGATAGCGCTTTAAAATATAGATGGGTAACTTATTCAATTCAATCATTCCTTTCATATCTCAAACAGTTCTATTATAGCACATCAAAAAAGGGCCGGCACACCGAATCAAATCAGCGCACCGGCCCCATATTACTCTTATGCTTCTACCTCTAAGTCCGGGATTATCCCTCGATTGCAATAGTCTTCTTTGTCTCAACTGCTTTTGCATCTTTCTTCGGGATGCTCAGTCTCAGGATACCATTCTCAAATTTTGCTTTGATATCTTCCTGAGTTACATCATCGCCTACATAGAAGCTTCTCTGCATTGTTCCTGCATAACGCTCTCTGCGGATGTATTTTCCTTTCTTATCCTGCTCGTCATTGTTTGCACCCTTTGTAGCAGAAATCGTCAGGTATCCGTTCTCAAGCTCTGCCTTGATCTCGTCTTTCTTAAATCCCGGCAGATCGATATCCAATTCATATCCCGCGTCATGCTCGCGGATATCTGTCTTCATCAGATTCTTAGTCGTCTTATTATTCGTTCTTCCCCAGAAATCTCTGTCAAACGGGAAATCCATCCAGTCATCATCAAATAAATTTTCTCCAAAAATACTCGGCATCAACATAAGTCATATCTCCTTTCAAAATAGAACACCGGAACATCTCTGTTTCTTTGTTCCCCTCCTTTGTTCTAGTTGTACTATAGCACTTGTTGTTAGCGCTGTCAAGAGTTGAGTGCTAATTTCTGAAAATTTTTCCTTGCTTGTTCTGTTATCATTAATGAATAAAACGTGAATCCCGGCTCTCTTATTGACATCCCGCACGTTTTATGCTAATTTTCTATATTATAGAATTAGCACTCTCCTCTTCCGAGTGCTAATATCATTGACATTGAATTTCTGTGACAAGGAGGATCTCTTATGTTTATACAACCTATTTATAATATACTTCTCTTACCTGACGTCACTTATTTTTTTAAGAAAGATTTCTTCGCGGGCAGAGCCGATGAGCTGGAAGCCGGCTCCGATCTTCTGTTCCTGTTTTTAAAAAATGAAACCGCGGACGGCATTCCCGCCTCCGATGCTTTTTACCCTGTGGGGCTTTCCGCAAAGGTCGAGAACATCAGCGAAGAAGATGTACTGCAGGTGCGCACCACTGACCGCGTGGAGATCAGTGAGCCGTCTGTTGACGATGACGGAATCCATGTTTCTTTTGTCCTGCGTCCTCCTGTGGAAGATATGGGAGAAGACGAACAGCAGGCGGAATTTACGGAACTGCGCACAGCACTGCTCCGGTTTGTCCAGGGTTACCAGTGGGGACTGTGGGCTCGGGGATATATCCTGCAGCGCAAAAATATGAATGATATGGCGTCCGCCCTGTCCGAGTATCTGAACCTTACGCCGGAGGAAAAATATCAGATCCTCGCTACGGATTCGGTCAGGGAGAGATATACTCTCATAGACCGCGCAGTCAATGAATTTATGGAGATCGCAAAAGTTTCTTCTGAAGCTCAGGAAGCACAGAAGGGCGACCAGGAGCAGCTCTACCGGGAAGCCGCCCTGAAGAAGCAGATCGATTATCTCCAGAAAGAACTGGACGATATGCATCCGGAAAATATTTCCGATGTAAGGAAATTTGAAAAGAAGATCAAAGAGTCCGGGATGAATGAAGAGGCGCGAAAAGAGGCTGAAAAGGTGCTCAACCGTATGCGGCAGGAAGGAAAAGAAAGCCACGAATACGGTCTTCTCTATGATTATCTGGACTTTGTGACCAGCCTGTCATGGAAAGCGCCGGAATTTACGCCCATTGATCTGAAACGGGCGGAAGAGATACTGGATGAGGACCACTACGGGCTTAAGAAAGTAAAAGACCGCATCATCCAGCTGCTTGCGGTCATGGCTCTGAATCGAAAACAGTACGGCTCCATTCTCCTCTTTGTCGGAGCTCCCGGCACCGGCAAGACCAGCATCGGACAGAGTATCGCCCGCGCGCTCGGGAGAAAGTATGTGCGGATCAGTCTCGGAGGAATCCGGGACGAAGCCGAGATCCGCGGACACCGCCGGACTTACGTGGGGGCGATGCCGGGCAGGATCATGGAAGCCATGAAGAGAAGCGGCGTATCCAACCCGGTCATGGTGCTGGACGAAGTCGACAAACTGGCAAAAGACTACGGCGGTGACCCGGCCAGCGCACTGCTGGAAGTCCTTGATCCCGAGCAGAACAGTACATTTACAGACCACTACATGAACGTGCCCTACGACCTGTCCAATGTGCTCTTTGTCTGCACGGCAAACACAACGGACACGATCCCCGAACCCCTGTTAAACCGTATGGAAGCGATCTCATTCCCCGGTTATACCGCGGTGGAAAAATATCATATCGCGAAAAAGCACCTGATCCCGAAAGCGCTGGAAACAATGGGAATCCAGAAGAGCATGCTCAAGATCACAGACGGAGCGCTCCGCCAGATCATTGAAGAGTATACGATGGAGTCCGGCGTGCGCGATCTAAAGAAATGCATAGAGACCATCTGCAGATCCGCGGCTGTCGAACTAGTGAAAAAGGAATCTGAAAAAACCGTCATCTCCGTCACAAAGAGTAATCTGACCGATTATCTCGGCCGTAAGCAGATCCACCCTGAGCGGAAACTGTCATCGAAGACGCCGGGAGTCGTGACCGGACTGGCGTGGACGCGCGCAGGCGGAGCCATCCTCTTCATCGAGACGAAGCTCACAAGCGGAAAAGGCAAGGTCCAGGTCACGGGACAGCTGGGAGACGTCATGAAAGAATCCGTCCAGATCGCCCTGACACTTGTAAAATCTCTGTATCCAAAAGAGAGTAAGATATTTGAGGATCACGACCTGCACATCCATGTCCCGGCAGGAGCCGTGCCGAAAGACGGTCCCTCCGCCGGCATCACCCTCACCACAGCACTCGCCTCTCTCGTCACCGGGAGAACCGTGGATACCGACATCGCCATGACAGGCGAAGTCTCCCTGCGGGGCGGCGTCATGCCCATCGGAGGACTGCCGGAGAAACTGATGGCAGCCCAGAGAGCCGGTATCAAAAAAGTCTTCATTCCCGAAGATAATGTAGAAGATCTGGAGGACGTGGCCGAAGAGGTGAAGGAGAAGCTGGAGATCATTCCGGTGAAGAAAGTCACGGACGTATTGAAAAAAATATTATAAAATGGATATGGGGACGTAGTAAAATCGAGTTTTACTACGTCCCCATATCCATTTTTTATCCATTTATTACTATTTATCTTTTTTCACTGTCACCTGCACGCCGCACGCTGTATTTTCAACCTTCATCCCAAGTCCGTGTATCCGGAAAATGCGGTCTGCCAGATACAGCCCGATCCCCAGGTGTTTTTCCTCTCCGCCGCGGCTTTTATTTCCGGTAAAGAACAGCTCGCATACGCGGGGCAGGTCTTCTTCCGGAATCCGCTCCCCGGTATTGGCGATCACGCACATGTCACGGTCTATATCGATCCGGATCTTTCCCTCCTGCCGGTTGTAACCGACTGCATTTGACAGCAGCTCTGAGAATGCCTTTTCTATAAATCTTCTGTCCCCCGCAATCACAAAATCTTCCCTGCAGAACACACTCAGTTCTATCTGCTTTTCTTCAATCTGTGCGCTGTATGCTGCTGTAAGTTCATCGAGGAGTGCTCTGACAGATATCTGTTCCTTTACAGGTCTGTAATCTTTCGAATCCATTCTGGAGATAAATACCATCTCCTTTACCATATCGTCCATCTGTTCTGTCTGCCCGATGATCTGTTCCAGATAATATTTTCTCTTGGATTCGTTCGTATCCTCCTCCAGATTCTCCGCGAAGCCCCGGATCACCGCCAGCGGAGTCTTCATCTCATGGGCAATTGCGTTGGTAAAGTCCCGCTGCTGACGTTCCATCGCAGCCCTCTTTCTGAATGTGATCTCTACTATATAGAGCACAACCAGTACACAGACAAGAGTCAGCACTCCGCCCCACAGATAGATATTCCCCATGGATGCCGCCGCTGCACGCCACGGATGCTCTACAAGCCGAAGGACGAGTGTATACTCGGGGCTGGAATAATCTTCTGTCAGAAAGAGAGGCGCTGCTTCATCTCCTATTGCTGCTCCGCTGCCCGTTTCATTTCCTGCAGGCGGCACAAAATTTCCATCCGCTCCATAATACTGGTCATCCAGCTTCTCAGGAAAGTTCTGCAGATATTCACTGTTCATCCACTCATGCCGCGCCTCTGTTCCACTCTCTGCCCCCGGAAGATAAACATTGACATTGTCAAATGTCTGTGTATCATTTTCTGCATTATCATTCTTCTCATCATCCGCCATCACATCCGGATTCTCCCACGTCCACACTTCTCGGGATGTTTCCGGGCCGTACAGACCATCATCTTTCATCTCATCCGTAGAATAATACTGCCTTGATACATTAACTGCCGCAAGCCTGTCATCCTCTGTCTTTTTTATCTTTATCTCATAGAACGCCCCTTTGTCTCCATCAGCCGCTTTGTGATTCTCCGCCTCATATCCCGCCAGTTTTTCTATTTCTTCATCTGTCAGATAATCCGACATTTTCCAGCTCACTGCACCTTTCCACAAACCCTCTGAATCGTCTGCGAACAGATTGGTACTCTGAGCTTTCAGTCTGCCGTTGACATCATATACTGCGGCAGATATCAGATGATCTTCTGTACTTTGATATGCCGCGTGAAGGCTGAGGCTTATCTGCAGACATTCCACTTCCCAGCCTTTCTCCTCATATGTGCCCTGCTCCTTCCTGTAACGAGCCTCATCCAGCAGATTCTCCGAAACCGCCTCTCTTACTTCTGACAGCATTTCAGAATTGTCCGCTCTTATGCCCAGCTGGTCAAGCCATGTTGCCAGCAGCATACTGAGGAAATACACGGCGGCAAATATGACGATCAGGAATCCCCGCAGCCGCCATCCCGTACAGCCGCCGGATCGCCTTTTCCTCTTCTCTGTCTTAGTTTCCTGTCTCTTCTCTTTCATACCGACACCTCCATCCTGTAACCGGATTTTCTCACGGTACGGATCTGGCACCTGCTGCCCGAAAGGGCTTTTCTCAGTTTTTTGATATGGTTGTCCACGACACGCTCATTTCCGTCGAAGTCATAGCCCCACAGCCGGATCAGAAGCTGGTCTCTTGTGAAAATGCGGTTCGGATTCTCAAGGAAAAGCACAAGCAGTTCATATTCTTTCGGTGCAAGCGGGCATTCTCTCCCGGCGGCTTCCACCTCACGCGTCCGCACATTAACTGTCACGTCCCCGCGCACCAGCATCCCGCTTCCCGCACCGCCTCTGAGCCTGCCTGTCATTGCCATGACTTTCGCATAGAGCACCGGCAGGGAAAAAGGCTTAGTGATATAATCATCCGCCCCCACAGCATAGCCGTTAAGTTCATCTTCCTCCAGCACTCTCGCGGTAATAAAGAACACCGGCGTCTCCGTCATCTCCCGGATCTTCCTGCACACGGAGAATCCGTCACGCCCGGGCAGCATCACATCCAGCAGGATCATCTGATAAGACTTCCTCTCCACTGTTTCCACCGCGCTGTCGCCATCATATACGACATCCGTCTTCCAGCCTTTTCCGGTAAAATAATCACTCACCGCCTCCGCCAGCAGCCTGTCATCCTCCACGATCAAAATCTTCAGTCCCATATCCGTATCCCCTCTCCGGTATCTTTCTTTGTTTCTGACGCAAGTGTACAGGATGATTATATCCTTTCTGTATCTTATTGACAAAGAAATCTCTCTACTGTACAATGTATGTATCTTATTTGATTCATTATATGTATGAGAGGTGGAAGATATATAATGATAAAGAAAATGGATTATATTTATTCTGATGATAACCAGAAAATATTGATCGAACCCCAGCAGAAAAGCACACGAAAAAATATCATTGATCAATATGTCCGCTACAGAAAAAAAATTGGGATAACTCAGGCAGAACTTGCCAGACGTGCAGGAGTGCCCAGAACAAATATTACACGTTTTGAAAGCGGCTCATATAACCCTTCTCTCGAGATGATGGTTCGTATCGCTGCTGCCTTGGGAAAAAAGCTGCAGATTGAACTTACGGAAAACTAACTCAATCCGGTAATCAGATAAGAAAGACGGATGCGATTTTCGATACGCCCTCTAGTCCATACGAAAGAGGGTGGTGCCCATGAACACAATGGAAGTTTTAACTTTATTGATGGTCATATTTACGGCATTGACTTACATAGATAAACGACATAATAAGAAATAGCATCCCTACCTTGGCAAGTTGGATGCTATCCTTATAGCTTGAAATTTACTGAGGGCATCAGATTTTGTATCTGATTTCCTTTCTTATCCTGATTATACACAGAAGAGCTTGAGAAATCAAGCTCTTCTTTTTTTTGCTTTCATCTCTCGTCAGGCCTGACCTGCCCCCAGCACTTCCTTCACCATCTCTGCATCAAAGGATACGGATGCAACATGGTTTACCTCGATCTGATACAGGGCATTGGCTGCGATATGCTCTGCCGCCTGCTCCAGATCGCGGATTCCGCTTGTATCTCTGTGCAGCTCGATGACAGCGTCAAGGCCGTCCGGAGTCAGCACGCACTCGTCCTCATGCATACCGATCCGCTTCAGGACTTTCGGGAGCGCATATTTTGAGAAAATGACTTTCTTCTCTTCCGGCGTATAATCCGGAATTTCGATCACCGCAAATCTGGACATGAGCGGCGCGCTGATCTGATCCTTGTCATTTGCAGTAGCGATCGGATAGACGCCCGAAGTCGGGATCATACATTCAATGTAGTTGTCTGTGAAGCCCAGATTGTCCAGCAGAGTCAGCAGGACGTCCGCCGGATTGCCGTTGCCTTTCCCCGCTGCCGCCTTATCAAGCTCGTTGATAATAAACACTAGATTAGATTCCCCCGCCATGGAAAATGCTTCCATGATAATTCCAGGTTTTGCATTTGCATAGATCCTGGAGCTTCCGGTGAGCTGTTCCGGGTCATTAATGGAACTCATGTCGAGGGTTGTCCACGGGAGCTTCAGGATACGCGCCACAGCGTAGGCAATCTGGGATTTTCCCGTTCCTGCCGGCCCGATCAGCAGCAGTCCGTAAGCAGGCAGCGTATGCGTCCGGTTGATCTGTATGATCGTCTCGATAATCCTCTGTTTTACCCGCTCCATGCCATACAGCTCTTCGTCAAGGATCCTGCGGGCCTCCTCGGGATCGATTGCTTCAAAATAATTTCCCTTCCACTGAATATTCATCATGATGGACAGCGCCCGCTGTGCATGGCGGCGTTCCTCTGCTGACACTTCATGCGAACGCGCAACCGCAAGATTTCTCCGCGCCCAGAGGCGGATATGATCCGGCAGTGTCCTTCCCGCACAGTTCATAAAATCCGTAATGCTCTGAATGCTTGTCAGCTTCATGCTGTCGCCGGTCTCTTCCTCGTCCTCATCCGGAATCTCCCTGGACGGAGCATCGCTGGCAAGGAGACGCTCGATCATAAACTGCAGAAACCCGTCCTCGGCAGATAGTTTCACTCCGCCCCCAAATGCGATCTCACGGATCTTGTATACGGCGTATCCATCCTCCCGCACTGCTCCGGAGAGACGTACGTTGATATGGTTCTCTCCCAGCCATTTCAACAGACTTACGAAACGGGCGTCGATCTGCAGGATATCCGCACTCACCATTCCTTCCTCTCCCTTGAATTCGAAAGCAGTTCTCCGTATGGGATTGGTAAATATTCCGCTGGAATGATGTTTCAGCGCTGCCGCCCTGTTGTCCAGTATCAGGATCGGATTCTCCGCCGAAGCTTCGGACACGTTTGAATAAAATACTTTATAAGTACATACAGGATCCTTCGATCCTTCCGGGATGTTGTTAAAATCAAAAACTGGCATAAGATTTACTCCTGTCTTTTTCAAAAAATCTCTTATCAGTTTAGCATGAAATCCCGGCAAGTACAATGAAAGAGTTCTTTTACAGCATCTGTTTGTTATGCCGTCTGAGCTGCCCACTCTTTGAGAGCCTCTCTCGAAGGATTCCCGTTTAAGAGCTTTCCTTCTCTGATCACTGCTCCCGGACAGCTTTGCTCCAGATCTTTCGCTGTGTTTCCAAGCCCGCTTCCCCCGGAAGTCGCAAAGAGAACGATCGTCTTACCGGAGAAGTCGTAACTCTCAAGGAACGTTTTGATGATCGCAGGTGCTGTATACCACCAGATCGGAAATCCCACAAAGACCCTGTCATATGCAGCGATGTCTGCATCCTTATCCGCCAGTTCCGGACGGGATGATCTGTCCTTACTCTCAATCGTACTGCGCGAGTTCTTATCCATCCAGTTCAGGTCCGCACTTGTATAGGGCACTGCCGGTCTGATTTCATAGATATCTGCTTCTGCCGCCACAGCCAGATTCTGTGCTACACGCTTCGTCACTCCGCTTGCCGAAAAATATGCAACCAATGTCTTACTCATAATATTCCGCCTCCTGTATCAATAACATCATATGTCATTTGCTCCGGCATCTTCCCTGCCTTTTCCTTTAGTGTAGCACCAGATCTGTCAGCCGGCAAATATTTAGATCGAATGGCTCTCTATGCCCGAAATGTATGGCTTTTTACAGCTGCCACGCCCACCGCCAGGCCAAGGACTGCCGCCAGAAGAAAACCGTATATTTTTATTCTGTCTCCGGTATCCGGAATCAGTCTGTCTACGTCATCCGGGATTGATCCGTCCCCGGAAGGATTTCCGCCTTCATCCTGATCAGAAGAATTTTCTCTGTATATAACCAGATCTGCTTTCTTATATACAAAAGTAACCGTATTGTCTTTCTCCTGTTTGAGTATCATTTTTATCCCCCCGGATCTGCTTTCCAGATATTGGTCAGACGGATATCCGGCATCCGATGCACGCAGCGGACGGATGAAGATGCCGTCACCGGATTTTCCTGTTCCCGCCTCCTCATAAAACGGTTCCTGCTCACCTTCGGATATATGCCGCACGGTGTACGCTGTATCTCCCACAGGATGCCAGCCTGCGTAGAGTGTCATGTCAGTTTCCACCGGGCGGCCGAAATCCCATGTCTGCCGGACATCATTTGCTTCCGGCGCGGCGAACCATCCCAGAAAAATGTACCCCTCCCTTTGAGGATCCTTCGGCATTTCTGCTCTTACTCCATCCTGCACTTTCTGCTCCGGCAGCGTTTCCATGCCTCCATTGGTGTCAAATCTGACAGACCATTCTTCCGGATACCAGCCGGCATATACATTTACATCCTCCGCCGGCATCCTTAATACGGTGAGTGGAGAAGCTGAGTCCGTCAACGCCGGGCTGAGATACCATCCCGCAAACCGATCTCCCGAGTGTTCTTCTCCCTGCTCCGGCTCATATTCCAGACTGACCTTATCTCGGTACAGCACCTTCTCTGTCCGGTAGACAACATTTTCTCCGCTGTTTCTGCCGTCAATATAATTCAGAGTAAATGTATCCCGCTTCAGATACACAAACAGGTGTGTTCCTACATTCCGGAAGACACATTTTCCGTCCGATTGGATCTGCTCCGCACTGATCGGAATCTGCTCTTTCTGTTCACACTCCTCAACAGAATTTCCGGTCGTATACCACCCTCCCTCGCATGTCAGTCCTTTCGGGTGCAGGACAGTGATCTCCGCGCCGTATACTGACGGATCTTTATCAACCTGTGCGCTTTCCACGCGCACCCTGCGGAATGTTCCGTCCGCAGATTCTTTAAGATAGGTCACGTAAACAGGATACGAGTCGCGCTCCAGCCACGGGTAAGCATCAAACGTATGATTTCCTGCGGCAAGATCCTGAAAATAAAATGAATCCAGATGTCTGCTGACTGCTTCAAACTCGTCCCGTACCCCCAGAAACTGCACGTCCTTAAATTGTGTCTTCCCCGTATAGTATGCTTCCATCTCATCCATGGTCGGAAAATCATCCGGCAGCGGAGACCCGTATTTCCCGCTTGCCGTATACCAGATATCATCATTTGGCACCAGAGAATCACTTGTCCCAGACTCATGCTCCGCCTCCTCGTGCAGATTGACCGTCCATATCTCTCTGTCATAGTAGAGGTTCAGCACCGCCCTTCCGTCTGCCGTAACCTCAACATCATCACACCGGGCATAATCGAATCCGTAATAATCCTTATAATAATCCGAATCAGGAAACCAGTCCGCCATTACCCCTGCTCTGTCTATATCTGCCTGCGAAGCTGCGGCCACAGTGCCGGTCTGCGCTGTCCTGACTTCCGTCTCTCCCAGCAGCGTATATCCGTCATCCTCTGCGTTCTCCATCCAGCGCAGGACCGTATACCGGCTCTCCCCGGACTCCCACACTGCACTCAGCACATATTCGCCCTCCGGCATAACAGACGGAAGTTCCCTGTCCCAACCGCGGAAGACATATCCCTGCCGGACAGGTTCTTCGATCCTTCCGTGCTCACCGCTTATGTCCTGACCTGCCCATCCGTATATCGGTGCAATGTATGTACCTTCCGTCCGAAATACAATACGGTCATAAAATAATCTCGTATAATAGACTTTCTTTTCCACCCTGCCGTCCTCAGTGACAAGTAGCGTCATGTCCTGTCCATCTTCTTTTCATCTACCAATTTCCTCCTGCTGTTTTTTGTCTTCCGCATTATAGCATTACAGAAACAGGAAGAATATGTGTAATATTTTCCAGCTCCCGTCCGTTACGATATTCCGTTAACAAGGAGGCCGCAAACACTTCATCTGTATATAATACATAACAAAGGAGGCGCTGATGCGCCTCCTCCTATATCTGAAATTATTCAACTATTGTTAATTAGTACAACTTCGCTCCCGCCGGAATCCTGTCATCCACCATAAGCAGATTCAGGCTTTCCTGACCATCGTACTCATGTACCGCGCTGATCAGCATACCGCAGGAATCGATTCCCATCATCTTTCTCGGCGGCAGGTTTACGATCGCGATACATGTCTTTCCGACCAGTTCTTCCGGCTCGTAATACTCATGGATACCGCTCAGGATCGTGCGGTCCGTGCCTGTTCCGTCATCCAGAGTAAACTGTAACAGCTTCTTGGACTTTGGTACAGCAGCGCATTCTTTAACCTTCACAGCTCTGAAATCAGATTTGCTGAATGTATCGAAATCTACAAACTCCTCAAAGAGCGGCTCGATCTTCACTTTGGTGAGATCGATCTTCTCAGCCGGAGCTTCCTGTGACGCATCAGAAGACTG
>MHCFR00700__coassemble_607_pt1 | contig 26716 bp, 23 predicted proteins | sample MHCFR00700__metabat2_low_PE_034 | metagenome-assembled genome bin MHCFR00700 | reverse complement strand
TCTTTCATTTTCTCAGCGTCCCCGCCGTTGTCCGGATGGTTTACCTTAAGAAGTTCTTTAAACTCCTTTTTCAGTTCTTCAAAACTAGATACATTCTTAAAATATTTTGACATCGCGCTTTCTCCTCTCTTTTGCAATCTCTTTATATTTATATTATAATATATACATATTGTTGAATCCACAAAATACATAAAATGAGAGCGCTACTTTTTCTTTTTTATTGAAATAGAACACTTGCCAGATATGGCAACTAAGGGCAAGGCAGAAGTCTTGCCCTTAGAAAATATTTACGGAATGATAATCTTATTATCTGCCCTTAAATACTTATAGCAATGCTCAGATAATACCTCTTCTCTACTTACTATATCCCGATTAACCGTCTGAATCATTTCATTGATTTCATCTGGACATATTTCACTTCCCTCTGCAGGTATTATAATAAGTTCATGCACACTGCTCGGGATTATGTAGTAATCGGTTTCTAATATCCTGCCTATTCGTTCCGCAATACTGGGATATATAATGCAGGATGCACCATAATTTCTAATCTGATTTGATAATACATACATTCCGTGCCTGTCCTTTTCCAACTTATGACTTCCAAATATATTTTCTTTCTGCTGATTTTCAGATAAAGAAAGTGCATTTTTCAGTGCATATGACATAGTACAGAATTCCGGTCTCAAATACTGGCTGCTGTTTTTCAATGCGTCTTCCCATAATGTATTTACCTTTATTTTCCATTGGTCTATATGCTGGTTGCCGATTACCATGCTTGCTGTTCCATCTTCCGATACCTCAAGCAGTACATAAAAAACAGCCGACAAATCCCAGAATTTAATATGAGGTATGCTTTTCAGTATTTCACAATTCCTATTTGTATTGATAAGGCGGATTCCGATTCGGTCTTTTACATTCTCATAAGTTAATAATTCCCTGCCGTTCCACGATTCGTTTTTCCTGATTTTGAAGAAAAAGTGTTGTATTTCTTCCGCTATCTCTTCTATATTCTTTCCGTTTTTATAGCTCTCATAATATTCTTCTAAGTAGATTATGGGGAATATATTTGTTTCTTTTGTTTCAATCAGAAGTCCTGTTCTCTTCTCTCCATTGTTTTTTGTCTCCTGATGCAACTGTACGAAAGAATCCTCTCCCAGTTTTTTTACTACTTCGTTTTTCACCTGCTCTGTAAAATTTCTATAATTCATGATTTTCTCCTTGTCATTTTGTAAAATATATGCTACAATATCTTTGTCGTAAATTAATGGATATCCATTATCCGTAGGCGTTGCTTGTTTTGAGCAACGCCTTTTTAACTGTCATCATAAAACATTTTATCAGCTCCTTTCTATAGTATAATTATACTATTTCTATTTCCCCTTTGCTACAATTTACACTTGATTACAGAACCGCTTTTTCTTTTTTGCAGTTAAATATTTTCTATGTACCGAATTTCGGTATGTCTATCCGGACAATAAAAAAAGAGAGGGAACTCCCTCTCGCAAAACCACATAAAATATTCAATATCTATTTCTGACGGCACCGGCAGCGGAGAACTCACTGCCGGTGCCTGAAAACATATGCGCACGTTTGCCAACGTGCAGTCCGTCCTGTGCCTTTGCAGCCACGGCGATCTGGAGCATATGCTACCCGATCCCGCAGGACGATCATCCTTTCCCTGTTGGCGGTCTATTTCCGTTTAATCACAAGATCGCCTTCAGGCGACTTCTCTACGTCAAATATAAACTTCGTCTTTTCACCGTTATCATGCCACTCCCTGTATGCTTTTACAAACCCGTCATGTATCTTTTGCTCTGCATCCGTCCGCACGGTAACAGCTTCGTCATAAGAATCATATGTGCCGAGGTAAAATCTCCTGCTTTTAAACCCTATATCAACCTTGTACCGTCCTTTATCTGTCCGATACACGCCCCGGAACCCGCTTCTATTATCGCACCTATGCTTTCTTCTTTCAAGGATTTCAAGACACGTTCCATCTATTCTATGGAGCCGCGCGGGCAGTTTTTTCTGGTTCTCTTTCTTCATGCACCCGCAGCTTTTATAATTTCCATATACCAGTTCAGCATAAGGAATATCAATCACACTTCCACAATCGCATTTACAATGCCAGATTACCGATCCACGTCCATCTCGCTTTTCTGTTGGATACAGAGCTGTCAGCTTTCCGAACCTCTGGCCAGACAGATCCACTCTGTTATGTCCGTGTTCATACTGCATACAGCCGCAGCTTTTCACATGTCCGGATTTCAGGTCACGCGCTGACACAGCTTTTTCTTTTCCACACCGGCATCTGCAGAGCCAGCAGACACGTCCTTTTTGGGATGACGTTCTGTGCAGCACAGTTAAATATCCATATACTTTTCCGGTTAAATCTTCCGCTTTCATTCACAATTTCTCCATTTAATTAAACGGCAGTTCTTCATCAATTTCATCCGGGATATTCATAAATCCATCTCCCGGTGTTATTTCTTCCGGTATCTGTGCCCGCGCTTCCTGCTCTGCCCGGCTTTCAGCAAACTCCTGCTCTTCTATGACCACTTCTGTTGTATGGATCTTTGCCCCCTCTTTATTCGTATAGCTCCCTGTCTGGATACGTCCGGAGACTGAGACACGCATTCCCTGGCGGAAATATTTCTCCGCAAACTCTGCCAGGCGCCCGAACGCGATACAAGGGATAAAATCTGCCGTCGGCTCTCCCTCTCTCTTAAACCGGCGCTCTACCGCCAACGTATAGCGTCCGACTGCAACCGGATTCTCGCCCTTAGAATATCTGACCTCCGGATTTCTTGTTAATCTTCCTACTAAAACTGCTTTATTCATCTTCCCTTACCTCCTGTGTAATTGTACCGAAGTTCGGTACGCTTTATTTCTTCCATAGACAGCAGCTACACCGCTGCTGTCTATAAAGCACATCGAAATGAATCTTATATTTCTTACTGAACATATTTCAGGAACTCAACCAACATTGTTTCACTATCCGGCTGTTTCATATAAACACTATGCCGCTCCCACTTTGCCGTACCATTCTTATCTTTCGGTGGTTCAGGTCCGCCTACAAGATGCAGATAATATTCTTCATGGGCTTTATACCATCTGGTTGCCGGCACATAATAGGTCTCCGCTATCAGACGGGCTCCACTTGCAAAATCATATTTATAATACGTGCAGCCGATATTTTCATCGGTATACCATACACCCCACGCTTTGTAATTTCTGAGCCACTCTTTCCGCTGTTCATTGTTTTTCAGATTCAGATTTTCTTTTTCGGTATCAGCATTCTTTTTCTGATCCGGTACGCTGAGCACCTGCTTTTCTCTCACCTGTGGCATACCAGACAGATTATATTTTTCATCAACCGGATTTTCTTCTGTGTCGAGCATCTGATCGATGATCTCTTTCTGCCGTTCCGGTTCTGTCTGTTTTCTCTCGCATTTTAACTGTCGAATCTGCGTATGTGTCGTGATTCCCTGATCGATCAGGTGATCCTGTTCCTCTTCCGGCATTCCTGACAGCTCCACCGCGGCAGATTTCTTGATTTCTCCGGATTTAAATTTCTCCATTCCCTTATCTCCGAGGTTCTTCGCAATTGTAAGGTACTCCCCTACTGTAGTCTTCTTCATATTCAACAGCTTTGCCAGCCGCTCTACCATGCGCCCTGTCTGAACCTGCGGAAACTCTTCCGGGAAATTCTCAAGAAGATATTTCATCCGTTCCAGTTCATGCATTTTCTCGTATTCAGTTTTTTCGTGATACCCATTTGTTGAATACAGACGGAATTCTGACCGGACGTCCGATTCATTCTTGATATAACACGGCAGGAAAGCAAATTCTTCTTTTCCGCGTTCTTCTACAAGAAGACGGCAGGCTTGCCGCCTTTTATGACCGGCTACGATCTCATATTCGTCTGTATCCGTTTTCCTGACAAGAAGATCCTGCAGGACTTCCCCATCCGCTTCGATCAGATCCGCAAGGGCTTCTATCGCTTCTTTGTCGGGGGCATTACAATACTGATCCTTATTGTCATGCAGCTTTGTATAGTGAATCCATTTTGTGATCCGCTTCGGGTGCTGCTCCGCCTTTTTTGTCTCACTCTTAAATATGCTGTCTATCCTTGCCATAACCTACACCCCCAACAGCTCTCTTGTAAGCTCCATATAGTCCATTGCTGCGGCGCTTTTGCTCCTGTGCTTCAGCAGCGGCTTGTATAATTCAAGGGCGTTTTCAACGACCGCGCTGCGGCTGATACATGTATCGAGGAACGGCCAGTCGTGTTTTCCGACCATGTCACTGTATGTATCCCTCTGCGATCTTTTATTTACAACCTTATTTGCGAAGATACGCCATTCAAAGCCACAACTATGCTGCAGGTCATGAAGCCCGTCCTCAAGCAGCAGCAGATTGTCTCTGCAGAATTTATCAAGAAGTACCGGGGTAAGCAGCGTATCCCCTGCCTGAAGCGCATTCCTCGTGATATTCTCAATCGCCGGTCTGGTATCAATGATACAGATATCATACCTGTCATCTACCAACTGCAGCGCCTCTGCCAGTACCATCTCGCCGATCGGATCGGCTTCTTTCAGACTTGTGCACCCTTTGATGATATCTATATTCTCATATCTGCTCCGACAGATTATATTCCTGATCTTATCCGGATGATGAAAGATATCCTTTAATGTCCGCCCGTTTGGGTTCGCTTTTGTGAAAAACGGAGTCAGATTCGTCTGCGGATCTGCATCGATCATTAATACTTTCCGTCCGAGTACAGCCATGTTGTATCCGATATTTACCGCCGACGTCGTTTTCCCGACGCCGCCTTTTAAGTTTGTAATTACATAAGTTCTCATAATGTTCTCCTTTCTGTGTACCGGATTTCGGTACGTTTTGCATATGTTTTCTTTTAATTACTCGAATCTCCCGAAGCGTTTCATCTTAGTCAGTTCTCTTGTTCCGATCCGAGCAGCGCCTTTTTTTCTTTCAGCCAACATCTGATTTTCTCAAGTTCTGTGTCAAGATCCTGATCCTGGCTGAAGAATCCCGCGATCCTACTTTTCAGCTCTTTAATCCGTTCATCCTGTTCCCGGATATCCTCTTCCCAGTACCTACCATATTCTTCTTTATGGTCTTCTATATACCGCCTGTACTCCCGCGCTTCTTGCAGATCATCAAAAAGCTGCAGATATTCTTCCGGATCTTGCCCCCATGTCACAAGATTTCCTAATACTGTAGGAAATGTGATACACGGCAGACACCTGTTGAGCCACTGGCGGGCATACATCCTTTCATCGCTTCCGTTTGTAAAAGTTCCATCCACCAGGTCCGCTATAAACTTTTCGAGCAGTTCGCCAACCGTCATACCATACTGTCCGGCAGCCGCTAAAACTCTTTTACAGTCTGCATCAGACAGCTTTACTGAAATTGTTCTTTCTCTGACTGTCTCCGCTTCTTCAATTTTATTGCTCATGTCTTTTCCTCCTGTTCGATTTCCGGGAATAATGAAGCAATCCCCAGTTCATTTATTTTCAGCCGGATCTTTGCTTCCCCATATTCCGCGATAAGCTCGTCCAGATACTCTGCGACGTCCATATCCATCAGTTTCATCTCGCCGAGTGTTTTTAGCCGCCACCCGAGCTGTTCACCCATATGACCTCAACTCCTTTCTGCTCTTTCTTTATACTATTATTATAATATAAAGAGATTTTACAGTCAGTAAAACCGCCCTCATAAGACGGCGCCTTTTTCTTTTTTATCGAAACAGCTCTGCTTCAATGCAGCGTCATAAGCCCCCTTTTGCCTGTACAGTTCTGCACATACAAACTTGCTTCTCTTCGCGCCTCAGATATTGTTTAGGCGCACTTATTACGGAGTAATAATGAATTATTACTATATATGGGTTATATAATAAATAGAGATTTGCTCAACCTTACGATCGTATCTCAGCCCTTATCATTACTGGGTTTTCTGCTGTCCACTCCTGCCCGGGATCCGAATAGATAACCGCCAGGAAGCCTTGGATCTGGAAAACATTTCTCACTTCCGGATCAATACTTGAAAGCTGCTGTCCTATACTGCCTCAAAATTTGAAAATTTTTCCTATGCACACAGAGAAAAGACCGTGTGCCAGTTTCTGTTCTTCCCGGCACACGGTCTTACATGCTTTTTCCCATTTTAAAACTGATTTCTGCCTCTGTTTTATGTACGCGTCTCAGGCTGCGCTTCCATGCCCAGCCTTATCATCCATTATGCAGTTACCGCCTCGTTAAACAACTTCAGGAACAGTGTATCTTTCAGCCGCCGTTTCCACTTTCTCGGATTATCTACGGCAGCATTCAGCCGTTCGATCATCTTCTTTATCACATCGCTGACATCGATAAAATAATTCAGCAGATCTTTCTCCCTGTTCTGCAGGATATTCAGTATCCCTTTCCATTCCCTCTCGTCTACTTCTTTTATCAGGTTGCGCCTACAAGCTGCAGTTAAAATCTGCTCCATTTCAACCTGTTTTTCTGTCTTCCTTGTCTCCGCTCTCTTCCCGAAAGCCCTGCGCAGCGTAAAGAAATATTTCCCGTCTTTCAGTCCGACTGAAAAATACAGTCTGAGCATCTTAAGATATTTCTGAAGTGTCCTCGGCGTAATATCCAGCAAGCCTTTATTGCATGTTCCGTCCGGATTTTCTGTATTGGCATATTTCCGGATAAAATTGTCACGCCCGATCTGATACGCCTGAACTCCGCGCGGAGATCCGGCCATCTGGATATTATAGATATCCATTACAAGGAGCTTCTGCTTTGGTTTCAGATGCCTGAAATTTCGGTCACGGAAAAGTGCTGTCGCTGTAGACAGATATTTCACGTTTCCAGCTTCATAATCTTCAGGCGTATATCCTGTAAAGTCATTGCCAAGGAACGTGATATCGTAGTCGCCATGTACCCCAACGGACCGGATAAGCCCTTTATCTTCCAATGACTCTTTGCAGTCGTAGAATGACTGTGCAGACATTTTCGCCTGTTCCATCATCTGTTTATAGTGCACACCGCATACAATTCCTCTCTTATCCTGAAAGAATGACAACACGATCAGAAAATCAATTTCTTTTCCAGTCAGGTCTTTCTCGAAAAATGATTTGAAAACATCGAATTTGATCCTCTGCATAGCTGTCACCCCTTTCTTCTGACTGTTTCTTTCATTCAAGCGCTCCGCCTTTTTATCTGGATCATACAAAGCGGATCTTTCATCTTGAGCTTGAAATTTGCAGACAATTCATACAATCCCCCTCAGTAAAAAAGGAAAATTATCCGCCGATTCCTATGCTCATTTCTATGTTTTGGTTCGTCTGATCATGTGAGAACTCCTGCCGCTGCAATGCATCGAGAAAGGATGCCGCTTTCTGGCCGGGCTGTTGTTGTTGGATGTTCTGAGATCTCACTACCAAAAGCGGGCTGTATTCATCCAGCATAACATTGTTATCCTCACAAAATTTCTGCAGATCCTGCCGTTCTGTTTCTGTCAGGTCGTGCTCCTGATAGGTATGGTCAGCCTCAAACCCTGTTGCCGTATAGAGCCTGCCGTTTTCCTGCCAGATTTCCTCACTGGTCTCCATGCCTTGATTGATGACGTCCGCCATAACTATCCCATCCGCTACGTGGAAACCGTTGACTTTAAAGCTGTGTTCTTCCTGTTGTCCGGCGGTCTGTTCCATTTCTCCGGTCTGCTGTATGACAGTCTCCACCTGTATTTCTTTCTGCCGTTTCTGCAGTTCCTCATAAGGAATTTCTTCATACATATTCGGGATCAGTTTGCGGACTTCTTCCGGCGACCGGAAGATCACATTTCTCTTAATATCCATTGGCCGGATCTCTCCTGCTTCTGTCAATTCCACAAGACGGTACTGGTCTATCCCGTTCCTCTTATGGAATCCCCGCTCTTCCTGATGCACCGTGCTCTGTACCGCGCAATAATGGATTGACGGCAGTTCTGAATTTTCAAGGAAATGGATCTCCGTAAGCGGTCGGAATTTTCCTGCTTTCTCCGCCAGATCTGCGTTCCAGTCCTTGTTTACCGGCACGTGATAAGAGATTTGTTCTTCTTTTATCTGCAGGTCATTTACAATGAGATCATGGATGCGCGCCATATCCTTAACTCCTGTCAGGTCATGGTCAAGTGCGAGCAGGACTTCCTTTTTGGGCTGCGCCTGCAGACGTTCTTTCAGCGCCGTATGTTTTGCTGCCCCACTCAGCGGGAGATAATCATAGGATTTATAATCGACTCCCTGACTGTGTAGGACAGACATGACGCTCATTGCATCGATTACGCTCTCGGTTACGATCACGCGGTCTGAATGGTTGTCAATATAGAATCCCTTTTTGTAATCGCTTCCCGGAACGTCACCAAGAAATTTTCGTTCTGACAGCGTTCCACGAAAATTGGCAAATACAGGTTTCCCATCATCTCCATAGCTGACAAACACACAGTTGCCTCTCGTATCCTGATACAGCATTTTACGGTTTACAAAATCCTGTACCACATCCTGATCAATATATCTGGTCTGCGTGAGATATGCGTAAGCCCTGTGCATATTTCCCGCGCGCTCCGGCAGTTCAAGGGCTTTTACTTCCTTTGCGGGGGCTCTACGGGCAATCGTCTTATGTTCCGGCTGCGCGGCTCCAATCCTTGCTGTCAGGTCTTTCAACGCGCTGTGCATATCGCCGCCGTGTACAAACTTAGCGGCGAACCCGATCACGGAATCCCCCTCGGCAGCTCCGTTCTTCCCTGGCACCGAGTTCTGCCAGTAACAGTTTCGCGCCGGATCTAAACGGATACTGTCATGTTCAAGAGTCGTATAGTAGCTGCCGACACGTTTTAGTGTAAAACCTGCTTCACGTGCATAATCGATGATCGACACTTCATTCTTGATCCGTTCATAAATATTCCCTCGTTCCGGCTCCGGTTCCTTAAGTAGCATTTTTTCTTCAGGTACAGCTTTTTCGATCGTCGCTGTCAGTTCCGGCAGGTATCTGCGCACGTTTTTATACGCCTCATTCAGCATCCCTACCGCCGTGATATCCGGTGTCTGGTGCCTCCACGTATTATATCCCTCTTCCAACTGTGCGCGTAATGCAGGATCCGTCTGCAGCCCGATCACAGCTCCTGTCATGATGGATGCCGCCGCAAGGCAGAATGTTTTCTGATAGTCCGGAAGCATCTGCTGTTCTATCGCATTTCGGCTGACATGCTCTGTCAGGTTCCGGACTGTACTGATCTTTTCCGGTTCAAAGCCTTTTGACTCTGCATAATTCTTTATCCCCTTTGCCACATCCGGGAATACAGTCTCAGGATAAGCCATATGAAACAGTGTATAATATTTTGCAGCCGGGAACATCGTCTGCGCCACATCAAATACCGTCCGGATACCCAGCCTGTTTTGCGTAATGCTCGGAATCTCACCGGCAAGGTACATATTTCTTTCTTCCTTTGATGCGTGTTCAAGCGGTACAAGGGTTCCATTGATATTTAGGATCGTTGTCTCAACCGGAACATACACCTTAATTCCTTTTTGCCCGCGCCTGACCGGATACCCCTGTTGTTTCCACGCGGCATAGCTCTGGCAGTAACGAGCTTCCGGATTATCATGGTAGATCAAAATATTATCCCGGAGCGGATACCTGTAGAAGCGGCTCCCGAAAACGAGAAAATCCGTCATTTTACCCGGTTCCGCCTCCCATGTGCTGCTCCACTGCCGGATCGTGCTTTCCATTTCGTTCTGATACTGTTTGAACATTTTGTCTGATTCAGTAATAGCCATCCCAACACCTCCCGTCATTCATCCGGCCGGTAGATCTGCATGATCTGGTCGCATTCCTCGCTGCTCAGTTTTTCGATCGGCTCCATCAGCAGGTCATCCACTACCGTTCCGATCGGCGCGTGTTTCTCTTCACAGCGGATAAAATAAAGCTTATCCAACTCGTCTTTTACGATTGCCTTTCCGTGATAGTATCCGATCACAAGATTATTTTTGATTGGCTCTGCAAAGTTTTCCGGTTTCCGAACATATCTCATGTCATATCCTCCCTTCATCTTCCCATCAGGCGTACTATATCACTCATGACTGACTGCAGCACCTGCAGCAATTCTGCCCGTACATTTGGATAGAGCACAGACAGGATGCCGATTGCAGCAAAAACACATATCGTAAGCATCGCTGCTATCCTGATCAGACGTACAATACAGCGGATCAGGAACTTCCCCATGTTATCTTTTTCGATAATCACTGTATCATCTGCAATCTCCGTATGTTTTTTGTGGAGCTGTTTTTGTTCCTCTTCCTGCCTGATCTGCTCTTTTACTTCTCTGACTAACCCATTTTTTAACTTCATGCCGCGCCACCTGCTTTATCCTTTTTACGTTTCCACCGGAACAGTCCGTTCCTTTTCGGCTGTTCCGGGTTTCTGTCCTCTACAGGAAGAAGCCTGTCCATCTCCGGGTTATGGATGTACTCGAACTGATCTGGGGCGTAAACAGTAAAATAAGTCTCTTCACTTTTTTCTTCCATGTACTCCATCAGATCCGCTTTTTCCTTTTCTGAGATAAAATTAAACAGGTACTTGACGTCCGTGTAATATTCGTTTTTGATGACATCCTGCGTAAATCCAAGTTCTGACGCCTTGCTCCCTGCTACGAAAATTCTGACGTCTTTTTCGAGGAATGAAGTTTTGTTGAATCCCTGTTCTGAATATGCGCCATAGTCAAAGACGAAATAATCATAATCCAGTTTCAATATCTCATTCAGGTTTTCCTGCTTATAATACATATCAACGTTTTCATATGTAACACGCCCGAAATATTCATCGTGCACGGAAACGAATTTTCTCCCATGCTCTAACACAAAGCCGGTATCGTTCACTTCGATATAGCAGGCTTTATAGCCCTTTAGCTGCAGATATTTTACGATCTGGATAGCCGCCGTTGTCGTCCCCATACGGCGGCATACTCCTGTTACTCCAATTCTGCGTCCTTTTAGATCACGGGATTCTTTATTGTCTGATTCTATTTCATCCGGCATAATAGTGAAATCAAGATAATACCCTGCCATACAGCGCTCCAGCTCTTCCTTCGCTCCTGACTGACTGCCTGAAAATATGTAGTATCTTATTCCTCTCTGCGCTAACTCCCGGATCATTCGACTGTCTCGGTCATACCCTGGAGCATAGATAATTACTTCGCAGTTTTTTGCTCTCTGAACGCTTTCTATTTTAGAAGCAAGCTCACCTGCTGGATCGATATACTGCTCTACATCGATGATAAGATACTCCGGGGACTGATCGAGTATCCTGGTCAGATGTCCCTCCATGGTCGAACTGCTTCCCAAATACATCACTTGCATTTGTTTCATTTTTGCCGTTTCACGTACAAAGAATCCACGTTCTTCTGATCCGACAAATAGTATCATTGTCTACCCTCTCCTCCCCGTACCGAAATTCGGTACGTTATTGTGATTTCAAATTATTGATCTGTTCCTGTATACTCTCTGTTCTGGCTTCAATCTCAGACATTTCTTCCTGATATGATGTAATACTATCTGTATTCTCTTGAATATTATTCTGTGCCTGATTCACCATTTCTAATGCCTTGTCTGCTTCCTCTTCTGTCGGATATACCGCCCGCTCAAGCTCGTCAATCCGCTCCTGCAGCTCTGTATTTTCTGTTTCTAAAGCTGTCATTTCATTCTGAATCAAACTAATCTGGTAATCATCGTATCCGATTTGCCCCTGCAGCCTATCTATCAGATATTCACTTTTGCTCTTTTCCGGAAGATTCTCAACCTTATCAACCTCATTGATATTCGTATATAGCCTGAGCGTATTATCCCCATCATTTTTCTGTAGATGCAACGATATTTCCTGCCAGTTCTCCGGCAAATCTGTTATACGTAGCACCATATATTCCGGTGATTCATCTACAGCATATATATCCAACTCGCCATCGTTGCGCTCAACTGCACTGAATGTTAATCCATCATCAATAAGAGCTGACGTCTGTATTTCAACTATGATCTCCATAGCAGCATCTGAGTCTGAATACACCCACTTAGTAAGATATATATTGTAATTGTCAATAGTATTTCTTTCATACAACTGTGTGGCTTCTACTAAAGAGCTATTATCCGGCATCCAGAAACGGGAAGTGAAAAATGTCAGGTAACCTAAAAGAATTCCGACTATCAGGATGATACTTCCAAGATTCTTTGTACCATTGGTCTTTCTATCCAGATCCACTAATGTTTTGCAATTTATCACCTTCTTTAAATTTTCTAAAATTTTTCACTACGGTATGTTCCATGATCCATATCATATATAACACAGAAATAGTGGTTTTCTTCTTTGATCCCCATGAGATACTGTTTCCAACGTTCCTGATAATTAATAGTGACAGTATCCAAGGAATATATTTCGCCACCTATATATCCGTTTTCAAAAACATATTGTTTAACTGCATACTCAAACCCTTCCATGTCATCGATATCTGCCATTATTTCATCACATATCGCCCCAATCTGACAGTCTACAGACTGTATCAATGCCTCGTCCTCACTTTCTCCGGCTTCATTTTGATCTTCTATATTTATTTCTTCTGCCTCATCCGCCCCCGAAGCATCAACATCCTGTTCCCTCTGCTCTGATTCATTTTCATCAACCTGTTTATTCTGTTCAATATGTACGGATTGCTGTGTACCAGTAACTATTTTAGTACTATCTTCCTTTTTATCGATGTCTAAAAACAACCACACTGCAACTAAAATCCCAAAAAAAATCAAAAAAACGCCTATTATTTTCTTTTTGTCCATAATCTCACCTATTGAAAAATAAAGTACTGTTTTGCTGTTACATTGATTTCGGAATAGAAATCAAATTTCCGGCTGTTATAGTTCTTATTTACTGCATTATTTTTATTTGGATCATGTACACTTATTTTTCCGTTACTATCAATACCTGAAAGTACAATAAAATGTCCGCCCCTCGTAAACAGGCCAGGTTCTTGAGAACATATAACAGGATTTCCATTGCGCAATGCCTGTAATACGGCATCTGACGTTGAAGAAGATGGAGATAGCTGTACTACATCAACTCCAAGATTAAAATGATTTGATGCTGCTGCGAAATATGACCATGATGTACCTGCACCCGAAACATAATATGCATTGCCACACCATGCGACTGCCTCGTCCGGCGTAATCTCACTACCTGTAATTGCTGATGCCACCATTGCGAATGAAGTTGGACCACACCCACACACAGCAAGATTAGACGATCCATAAGAAATATGAGCATAATCGTTTTGATAGTAATATGGCATTTCGTCTACAGAGCCGTTTCCTGTTCCCGGTATAGCAATATTAGTCATATTGTTAAACTTATATAAATCGTAGCTCGTCATAACTGATATGACCTTATCCACGTAATCAGGATCTGTTGCATATCCCGCTTCCCATATTGCCTGAATAAATGCATTTGCATCATAATGTCCTGTCACCGGATCCCGGATGCACGCCTCCACATACGGCGCATACGGATTGCGGGAAAACCGGTGCGCCCATGCAAGCATACAGTCTGTATAGCTTGCAAACGTCGAAAAATCACCTGTAATCGTGCCCCATGATTCCTGTGTGATCATAGATATAGTCCCCGTCTCAAGATAACTCGGTGATTTTAGCCCGAGGCAGTTATAATACGGCGGATCAGACAATTCCGATCCCTCAACCCCTGCTTCGAGTATCATCTGCCCGAGTACCACGGATGCCGGATAACCTGTCTCGTTCATCATGCTGATCGCGGCCTGCACCATATCAATTGTGATCCAATCCGGCAGCCCGTCTAACATATCGTCTGTGATATTTGACTCCTGCTGATCCTGCCCGAAAATGGACGTCACAACTTCATTCACGGCAACAATGATAAAGACAATCCCCAGCAGCCCGATCAGGGCTGATACGATCCATGCCGTAATGATCCGCTTCAGGTGTTTCATCATGCACCGCCTTTAAACAGGGCTTCATCCTCTCTGGACAGGTACACTTTAAAATCGATCGTCCGGTCGCCGGATATAATCAGCGTATTCTGCCCTCTTGTATATACCGGTATCCTTTCTCTTTGTCTCGGCGTCAGCGCATTACTGAACACCCGGTCAATGATCGGTATTACATTGCGGTCCTGCCGGAAGATAAACTTATACTGTGTCAGCTCAAAGATTGTCTTCAGCTTTTCAATCCCCGCGTCAGTACTCCCTTCCGGTGTGTAATCCCGGATTGACTGGCTCGCCATCCAGATATTCGAAAAATACTTCGGTCCTTCCCTGAGATAGATACTCAAAAGGTCAAGTGCATATAGCTTTTTTGCGTTCACCCAGCGGTGGGATTCGTCGATATAGATTGATGTATGTACTACATCTTCCAAGCCGATCTTCCCTGTTTCCCATTGCTCTTTCATGAGGCTTCCGTTCGTCACGGCATCATCCCAGCTCAATGACAGGATATTAAAGATCTCAAGGTCAAAGATCCGTGAATCCAGATCTTTCAGCCCTGACAGGTTATAAGACAGGGCTTTTACATCTTTCATATTATCGATCGACGTATGCCCGCTGAAAATCGTTCCATATGTATCTACCAAAGTACGCAGATTGCTCCGGATACTGTCGAGATTGAGCAGCTTGCGCTCTACCAGTATTTTTTCGCCCTCTTTATAGTCACCGTCAACCAACAGCGCGATTTCCTTTTCGATATGGTCCAGCAGGTCTTTGAATGTCGGGTATGCTTTTGCCGGAAGCCCGGTGATTTCTTTTCCCGCTTCCGGAAGCAGCCCCCATTCCTTATAAAGTTGTTCCGCCGCTTCAATAAAATCATTCAGCTCTTTTGTCTCTGCTTCCGGACTGAGGAACCGGTAGGAGATCCTGAGTTTCGTCAGATGCCGTGCATAGCTGGCATTATCATTGTCTCCGGATCGGAAGATTTCAAGCAGGTTGATGATATACTTTGTCATATCCAGCGTTCGCCCGGACAACGCTTTCATCAGGTCTGTAAACTCGCCAGTGATATCGAACACTCTTACAAAATCCCCCCGCAGCACCCTCGATTTGATCCTGAGTTTCAAAAGCGTTGACTTTCCGTACCTCTGGTTTCCGACCACAATCGCAGAAGCATTGACGCGGATCTCATTGAGCAGCCATTCATTAAACAGCACATTCCCGCCGCATCCTGTCTCTCCAAGATAATCCCCGTTTTTGTCCTCAAGGCAACTGTAATGAAATGCATTTCCCGCAGCAAGAAGTGTAGATTTCATTGGGAAACCCGGCAGCGCGTGCGGCTCTTTCTGCTGTTTTTCCATCGAAATATAGATACTCTTCCATTCACTCTCTGTCTCATTCAGGAATACGGCGGCACGGTAGGAATTTGCTTCCAGTGTTTTGATGATTTTTGCGACGCTGTCTTCCACCCCTTTCCGCGTCTTCGATGCAGCAAAGATCCGGATCGTTATATTCTTCATTACTTCCCCCATAGAACTGATCTCGTCATATAAGTGCCGCATCTCCGCTTCCCGGGAAGACGCATCATAAAACGCACTGTAATCATTCGCAAAACGTTTCCTTGACCCCTGCTCTTCGATCGCTTTATTCAGGTTTTTCTTCACTTCGATCTGATCCATCGTCTGTACGCTGACAGACGTGACTGTATTCGGGAAATTACATACATCTGTAATCCAGAAGTCATTAAGTGCGGCAGGGAAATCAAAGATATGGATACAGGCTTCGTAGCCCGTTCCCGTCCTTGAATATGTCTCATAATGCTTCAGATTCCCGATCACGGATATCTGCTGCAGCAGCGCTTCATCATAGTTGATCTCTGTTTCTTTTTTTCTGTTCTTCATAGTATCTCTCCAATGCGTACCGAATTTCGGTACGTCAGAATATCTGTGAATTTTTGTTTGCAAACTTAAAGAGCACCTGCAGCTTTTTCTTTTTGGGGATCTCAGAGAGCAGTTCTGTCGTCATCCCACTCTCCACGCGTTTAATGCCCAGTGTGCTTTCAAGTGTTTTCCTGCCGTTTCTGATCTCCTCCAGATTTTCCCAAAAACAGATCAGGAAGAACTCTTTCCTCAGTGTGTTGCGTTTCCGGAATTCCAGTTCCGACACTTTCCTGCGGATCATCGCTTCAAACTCAGGGTTTGTATTCTTCTCGTCAAGTTTTTTCCAATAAGCCTGCTGTTGGCCCGTATCGCACGGGAACATCATGCCGATGATCTCTATATCCATTCCGTATGTCTTATAAAACTTTGCCCATGTGAAACAGTCTCTTTCGATATCATCAGGATCACCATTGACAAGATCTTTCGGGTTTATCATATAAATATCGGCATAACTTCCGTCATTTAACTGGAAACACCCTGATCTTTCATCGTAATTTGCTATTGGAATATCTTTTTTTATATTTTTTATCGTGTCTTTCTTCAACTTGCTGCTCCTCCTGACTGATCAGATAATAGGTTCCTTTCGGGCGCATGAGATACAGGGCGATGCTCTGATACTGCCTACGTTTTGGATTTGTCGCGGACGGCATCACCAGTATCACGCCGGACAGGATCGCAAACACACAGAACGGGATCTGCAGATATGGATGCACCCCGTCCTGCAGGTACAGGTTTACAATGATCCATATGACCAGGAACGCAAAATCCTTAAAATACAGTTTCCAAACAACCTGTGTATCTGATTTGATTTCTTTTGTAACGATATACCGCATTTATTTCCCCTCTTTCTTTCCGTCATCCTGCCTGCTCATTTTGTCCTGTATTTTCATACTTCCCTGTTCTTTCCCGCTGGGATTTCCAGATCCAGAATATCTGTCTGAAACAGATCCTGCACTCGGGTTGCTCTGGCCAATATCAGCTCTATCGGATCCGCCGGGGCGGTTCGCTGCTGTCTTTTCTTCCCATTTTTCAAACATCCCTTTCTCTCCAAAATCTGATTCACTTTGCATGCCGTGGCCATTGTCTCCACCATTATTGTTCTGTCTATCCAGGGCATCATCCATTTCCGCGAAATGGCGGTCTGCTGCATCCGCCCCGTCCGGGGTATCCATAAAGGAGCCTGACGTCTGCCCCACTCCGGCATCCCGCCCGCTGCTGTCAGAATAATTTGCTGCATCTGCATCCATATTTCCGGATGTTCCGTCGCCGTCTCCGTTTTCCTGCATATTTGCTCCGAATCCGGACGCAGTGTCCTGCCCGTTCATCGAACCGTAAGCCCCATCCTGTCCATCCATAGCTCCGGATGTTCCGCCGCCGTCTCCCATTTCACCGCTACTCATGCTTTCTCCAGCCTGTCCGTCTGGCATATTTCCGTTAGATCCGGATGCTCCTTTTTCCATAGCCTCCTGCTTCTGTCCTGCCATAGCCTGCATTGCTTTCGTCTGCCGCTTCATCATGCCAAACTGTCGTGCCTGTTGTACTGTCTGCGTCACGCCTCGGGCCATATGCATACCCGCGATCAGCTTACCTGCCATAGTAGTCAGCCCTGCATCAACACCCGTGATCTTCTCCATGATATTCGCCCCGTCAACCACGCACCATGCAATAAAGAGCAGGATGATCCCTCTCACGATACCGCCAATGTTTGCCTGATCTGTAAGATAATCATTAAAAAGAAAATAAGACCGTAAAGTGATCGCTGTAAAACACAGGGCGTAATATCCATCCCTGATAGACTCCAACAGCCGGACTGCTTTTCTTTTACTGGACATGTCTGCCGAGAAGATCGTCACAAGTATCCGGCTGACAAAAAGCTCATATACAACCCTCACATTTTTATATGATACACCGAGAAATACAATGATCGCTGCGATTGCACTCAGGTAATAGCTCCCAAAATCGAATTTATACCGGTAATAATACGTGTTAGCAAAATCCGTCCATGCCACGCCGTTATAGACATCGATCAGGGCGCTTTCGTCATTCCGGTATTCTAACCTTTTTGACAGGATATCTTTCGCATTGTCCGTCAGCCCGTCTTTATCATTCGGCAGGGTTTCCGTTATATCGATCAGCCGGACGTCATCTTCCGTCAGTTCTTCATATTGGGGCGGCTTTTCATCGCTTGTCATGTTATCCAGTCCGTCAAGCTGCTCGTCAATATAGATCAGGTCATACAGGTTCTGGTTGACCAGTTCATAGCCGCTCGCCGTACTGTCGTCTCCGACCACAGCATCTTTAAATAAAACTGCCCATGAATTAAACGTCGTAAACAGGTAGCTTGACGAGGTAAGCACTACAGCGAAAATCAGTGCGCTCATGATCAGGTCATTCTTTTTTTGTTTTCCGAATACAAACATATACCCCAATACCACAAGGGATATCATCAGGAACGCCTTTACCAGCGGATCGTATTCCTCGATAAAGCTCTCCAGCCCGGTCCACCTCGTAATATCTACCAAGGCAAACGTATGGTTATACAAAGTCTTGCAGGCATCGATAAGCGCGTTCAGCCCTTGTACAAGCAGCCAGCCAATCCCGCGAAGGATTCCGCCTACCAGATCGTTTGTCACAAAATAATATAGATTTTCCGTTAGAAATTCGATGATCTCTTCATCTGTCATTTATGTAATCTCCTATATCGCTTCCAGCAGGACTTCTTTCTCTGTTTCATTAATATCCTGCGAACTGATAAAGCTGACGTATTCCGCTAACGTTGTGTCACCTGTAATCCCATATTCCTCTTCAAAATGATCTCCCAGTGTCCGTCTGAGCATCTGGCTGATCACGCTGTATTTCCCAGTCTCCTGCAGGGTTTTCTTTACAGCTCCCTGTTTCGTTTGCCGGCTCTCCGGAAGATTCACCTGTACCCCGAGCAGCCGGAAGCTCTTCCTGATATCCCATATCCGCTCTTCAAGGTTGATCTGTTTCCTGCTGTCCGTGCAGACATCGATCAGGCTGACTTCATTCGGGTTCGGAAATTTATCTTCCGGAGCGTATTGATAGAAGTACCACAGATAATGCCCATTCTCCCTTGAATTAAAGATCGGCAGAGGCCTGATGCTGTTCCCGGCGCGGTCACGCCGTTTGGAACGTCTGAAGATTGCAATTTCCCCCTCCTGAAGCTGCATCAGCTCATTTGGGAGCAGCAGCGGACGTTCGATCACGGATTCTGTATAATACTTATTTAATCCCAGCTTTCCGCCCGCTCTCTGTACATCAATCACAGACCGGTTCCCCAGCATATGGGAAAACAGTTCTGCCGTATCCTCGGAAGATGTCTGCAGGTAAAAATGATTCCCGCAGTTTCCCGATATCGTCCGCGCCATATCTTTCCCGTACAGATTGTCTAACTGTTCGTAATTCTGTAGGTACAGGTCAAAAGATATGTTCTGTCCAAGCCCCATGGTCGTCATAGTATCCATAAGGTCAACCGGCGGCATGTTTCCGGCTTCATCGAAAATGACTTTCACCTGCCGGTCACATTTTCCCTTATGGTCATCGCAGATCTTCCCGAGAGCGAAATACATCTGGCGAATAAAGATGGTCGGTATTTTATGCAGATAAGTGTCATAACTCGGCGTTGCAAGAAAAATTGCAACCGGCTGTTTCCCGAAACCAATCTCTGAAAATTCAATCGTACTCTCCGCTGTCATCCTGCCGACATTGCGGAGAGTGAAAGACTCAAGGTTTCTGAGCATTTCAGAGAAGATACTTGATTTTGTTTTTCCCGGCGCCACCTCTGTATTCAGGTATTTCAGCCGCGCGCGGTCATTATCCGGCCGGGATTCAAAATACACATCCAACAGGGTGCGGCTCCCATCCTTGTTGACAGGGCGTGAAACAAGCTGCCCGAAATTTACGATCATGCTGTAAAGATTGACTGTCTTTTCATTATCATTCCTGTATCGAAACGGATGGGCTTTCCTGCTCTCTTCATCAAGTTTTTTCCATCTCTCATATCTTGTATTATTTTCCCGTTCGTCCGCTTCAAAGGCATCCTGCATCGCTGCCAGGCACATCGCGGAAAATAATGCTGAAGCCGAAGCTGTAAAAAACACCATATCCCCTACTGCTTCATCCACGTTGAAGAAAGAATGTGCAAGTGAGTTTGTCACCTGCTCAGCCGTATCATAATCTTTCTTTTTATAGTATTGGACCGCCAGCCCGATCAGGTTAAAGCCCATGGACAAAAGCGGGTTCGATGCATTGAGCAGATACACTTTATATCCACGTTCACGCAGGATTGGGGCAAATGTTTTGTAGAGTTCGATCTTTTGGTCGTTGACGATCAGTGAAGGCTGATTCTCTGCCCGGCTGTAAATCTCGATACTTGTCTTAACCTCTGTCTCACCTTTACCAGATCTGGTAATACCGATCAGGAGATTATTTACAACCATCTGGTCAATATAAAATGTGTTTCCAATCCGGGAAATCAAGATTCCAGGATCTCCTTTATATGGTGTAAAAAGTGGTTCTATCGCTGTATACTGATCCTTAATTTCATCTTCCGTCGTAAAACGGTCTGTACCGCGCTGTCCTACATTAATTGCCTTATCCGACCATGATACTTTTATTTTATAGACCAGAAATACATCTATCACGGCAAGCAACAGCAAACCGACAGCCGCACCACCTACCGTGATACCTGACAGCACTGAGACAATACTTTTTACAGAAATCAGTTTCCCGGCATCCGTAACTCCTGACAAGATTCCCGGCAGACTTGATATCATGCCAAGAACTAAGGCAATCGCTAAAACGACCAGAATATCAACTATGACCACAACTGCGATAATCGTATAATTATTGGACAGCAGATATTCCAGCTTCATGACACGCCCCTTATCTTTCAGGGGATCTGTTACATTTTCTTTTATTTTTCTGTTGAATAAGTTCATTTCCGTCTCCTTGTCATCCCCTGAAAAGGGCGTACCGAAATTCGGTACGTTAGAATGTGTATCCCAGACTGCTGATAAAGGAATTGACGATATTGCTGCCCAGATAAATCAATACTGCGCCTGCAATAATGTGATAAATATGTCCTTTCGCCCAGTCTACAAGTTTCTGTGTACCTCCGACGATTGCGAAACCACAGATCACAACTGCCGCCAAAATGATCGTCGCGGCAAGAGGAATCAACTGGCTGTCCAAAAACGACTGTATGGCTGTTCCTAACTGTTCCATAAATGCCCTCCTTTATTCCTTTGCTTTTTCTTTCTTTTTCTTAGATAAAATGATTAAAATTCCTACAATCAATATGATCAGGACCAAAATCCCGGCTCCGGCCGCGATATAATACGGCAGTACAGAGCTTTCCTGTATGTATGTCGCCGTTGCCGTTACCGTGAGCTGTACAGCTCCATCCGGATCTGGCGCTGTATATGTTGCCGCATATACCGGTTCCTGCTCCGGTGCGGCAATCTCTCCCTGATAATTTGCACGATACATCCGTACATTCTGCCTGACATTAGCCGCTGCATCCCTGCAAAGCACACCGTTGGATGTATAGGGTTCTCCCGCCCAGTAATAACCGGTGATCTCACTTCCTGCTTCTGCGTTGCAATACGCAAGCAGTTCATCTTCATATCCGGCAAGCGGCGGCGTCTGGTCATTTCGTGCAATATAGGTTCCATTCCAACTGTAATATGACGCATCATAGTTGCTAAAGGTAATCGTCATCACAGTGTCAACGGTAGTTATCCCTGCCGGTTCGATCCCCGTCAGGCTGCAGGTTACTGTCTCTTCTTCTCCTGTCTCACTGTTTGTTGCTGTAACATCCTTGGTTCCCGGAACATCAGACTCAGATACAGGATGGTCGTAATCGTCATACGCTGTCACAATCTGAGGCTCCGCCTCGTCCTGCTCCTGCTTCTCTGCATTCTCAAGGGTATACACGACTCCCTGCTCTGTAAGCGTCTGCTCCGGCTCCCCGGTGACATCGATCACCTTTTCCTTTTTATCGAGATACTGCGTATCCGTAATCTCATAATCAATGTGGTCAAGGGTATAATCTTTTCCATTTTCAGTAATCTGCTGTGCAAACTCTGCTTCAGCTAATTCCTTATACTCAGCCTCACTCGCTGCCTTAATCGTCATTTCCTTGATCAGCGGTTCCCCCGCTGCAGTTACCTGCAGCGGAAGAACGAAAGCCAGTAAAAGAGAAAAGACCAGCCCTTTTTTCAGGTACTTATTTTTCATTCTCATTCACCTTTTTCTTTTTTCTGATCACATAAGTTACTGTTCCGGCTCCAACCGCAATACACATCATGCCAAGCACGTAATAAAGTGTTGTATTGTCGCCTGTCTGCGGTGCATTCATTCCAGATCCGTTCTGGTTTGGCAGAGACGGAGTTAATGTTCCGACTTTAAAAGATACGGTCTGATCTTCGTCATTAATGTCTTCATGGGATGCATACGGGGTATCCTCATGATTATCCTGATCTCCCGGATACAGATACTCAAATACAACTGTCGATGTACCTCCCAATTCAGATGCATCAAATGTAAAGTCCATTGTGAGTGTGCCGTTTTCTTCTGTAATCTGGACTTCTTTCTCTGCTGTCACCTGCTCACCATTGACAAGCAACGGCTCTCCTGTGCTCTGATCCATCAGAATACCAACCAGTGTATATGTTCCAGGTGCAACATCTGTATAATCCACAGTATCCCGGATGGTAATGTCCTCTTTTGCAATTGCCTCATGAGTACCGCTCTCAAGATCGATCGCGGTCGTGTGCAACTGCGGGTTTCTGTCTTTAAAGGATACAGTCTGATCTCCGTCATTAATGTCTTCATGGGATGCATACGGGGTATCCTCATGATTATCCTGATCTCCCGGATACAGATACTCAAATACAACTGTCGATGTACCTCCCAATTCAGATGCATCAAATGTAAAGTCCATTGTGAGTGTGCCATTTTCTTCTGTAATCTGGACTTCTTTTTCTGCCGTCACCTGTTCTCCATCAACAAGCAATGGTTCTCCTGTGCTCTGATCCATCAGGATACCAACCAGTGTATATGTTCCGGGTGCAACATCTGTATAATCTACAGTATCCCGGATGGTAATATCCTCTTTTGCAATTGCTTCATGAGTACCGCTCTCAAGATCGATCGCGGTCGTGTGCAGCTGCGGGTTTCTCTCTTTATCGTTTTCTATCGTCAATGTATAGGCGTCCTGCCCGTCGATCTGTCCATCTTCCGATATTGTAAATTCGTATACCGTGTCATTGAGGATGTACCCATCGATCGTTGCAGTTTCCTGTACACAATATGTTCCCGGCTGCAGGCGCTCAAGATTGATCATTCCATTTTCATCTGTCGTATATGTTTCTTTTACAGCAAATCCCGGATCAACCTCGTCGTCAGCCATTGCCTTATTCCAGACTTCAAACTGTACTCCTGCAAGATGCTTGTCCGTTCCTGTCTCAATCTTTTCAATGGTTATTTTTGTCGGGGCATTTGTCGCTTCGAGGCTTTCAGTAACAATTGCCGTATTCTGATCCTGATATGTAAGCTCTACATCCCAGCTCTGATCAGACAGTACATATCCTGACGGCTGTTTCGATTCTGTAACTGTATATTTCCCTAGATATAAGTCTTTTGACTGACCGATGCCGTCATACTCTGTCGTAATCGTATCTACTACTTCTCCTGCCGTTGCCCGGACAGTTCCATCCGGAGTTACAATGTCCTCTGCAGCAGTTACCGTAAATTCAGCTCCCGCAAGCGGATATCCTTCTTCGGAATCTGTCTTCGTGATCTCGATCCGCCCCATCGCCGGAGCATCCTCAAAAGTTACTACAAGCGGTTCATCCCAATCATACGATTCTGTAATTTCAAACTGTAGATCTTCACCATTCAACAGGTATCCCTCCGGTGCATTCAGCTCACGGAAATAGTACACTCCTGCTGGCAACTTCTCAGGCAATGTAAAAGATCCAGTTGCGTCTGTCTTAAATGTATCATGCACTTCTTCATTAGGATAATATGTTGTCATGCTGATCGGGTTCTTATCTGCATCGAGCAGCTGGAACTCTGTATCTGCAATCGGAATCGTCTGGCCTGTTGTACTGTCCACTTTTACAAGCTGCACAGGTGATAATATCTGCTTATCTTCAAGGATGTAATATAATGTCTGTCCTTCTTCCGATATCGTCACTTCAAAATCATCTACCGGATCGTACCCTGCCGGAGTATTCTTTTCATGTACTACATATGTGTCATATACAAGATTTCCACGGTCTGAAATTCCAAGCTGTTCTGTAGATGCAAAGCCATGACTGTCCGTTGTGATCTCAACTGTTTCTCCCGTTGTTTTAGAGGTAATTTCAAATACAATACCTTCGAGCGGAATCATCTGATCTTCCTCTGCATCCTCTGGCTCACCAAATTTCACAAGTTCAAGATCTCCGCGGATAATATCTTCCGGAATAGTTGGCTCATTATATGTATTAACTCTTTCAGATGTTCCTTCCGATGTAATCTGCCTTATATAAATTTCATCATTCAGTAAGTATCCATCAGGCGCTTTCGTCTCCTGAATTGTGATTGTACCAAGAGGTAAGGTAATATCACCCGTTGACATATAATAAAAATCGTCACCTGATACTTTGTATGACTCCCCAAGTCTGGTAAATCCTCTTTCATCTGTTCTCATAACCCAAGTGCGTGTTGGCTGAACAGATGGCACCGAACTGTAGAAGCCACTATAATAATTAATTGTAAATTCGGCACCCTCTAAAGATGCGCTTCCTTGTGGCATATCTGCTGTTGTTTCTGCATCAACTTTCCCCAAAAGAATGCTAACCGGATCACTCTGAGGATAGTCGGTCACACGAACTGTAGCAGTCTGCCCTGCTGTGACAGTTACTGAATGAACAGTTGTATCTAATGCGTAGCCACTCGGAGCTGTAATTTCTTTCACATAATACTCACCGGCTGTAATATCAACAGTATTGGAAGATCCTGACGCTGTCGTAGTAAGTGTCGCTACTCTGTCTGTACAGGATCTATCAGTGTATACGCCATATACCGCACCAGAAAGGCTATAATTACTATTTCCTGATGTGATTTCCGTGTTAGCCGATGTCTTCAGGAGATTTAAACTACCATTATATTCTCTTGTAATTGACACCGTACCTGAGAGTGCCTGATATCCTATCAGGTTTCCCTCACCGTCTGTAGTCACACCGTCGCTGGGCTGTGTGTGTGATATTGCATACAGTGATCCTGTTACACGTCCGGTCGATTCATCAACTGATGTAATCGTATATGTATAGCTATATCCCATTCCTGATGTCGGCGCAGCAGCACTATGCTGTGCACAATCTACCGTAAATGAACCTTCACCCTGTAAAATACCGGATGTTGCACGTATTGTAACACCGTGTACAGTATGTCCATCGCCACCATCCACAGAAACTACTGTCAAATCACCAGTAAAACGATCTCCTACTTCGGGCTGCTGTTCAGTGCCTCTTGCAGAGGCTGTCAACAATCTCGGAGCAAGAAGTGTATTCACCAATGTATCGGTAAATGAAATATCTACGACTTTATCAATTTCTGTTACAGTGATTTCACGTGTATAAGAAGTTGATCTTTCTGTTATCGTAGGTTCAAGTTCTATGCCATCTCCGTTTGTAACCGCCATTGATATATTTGTTTCTTCTTCTGATTCTGCAGTTACGCGGATGTATGTATCCACATCCAGACTAAGAGTCGTACTCTCGTCTTCAGTTACAGTAACAGGCTCCTGATCATGATATTCGAGTTTTACAGTACCATTACCATGCACACGGAATGTAATGTCATACTGCTCTTTAACATCTTCCTCAGCCGCGCTTTCTGTAGTTTCAGATTCATCTTTTTCCTCTACTACTTCATCATCTGTCTGTCCTGGCTCAATCGATTCGACAATTGTTCCAGTTGAAGATTCCTCAACTATTTCATTCTTTTCTTCATCAGATGCACTTTCATTAGTATCTGCATCTGTGTTCTCTCCCGATTCTATGAGGGCAGATTCTTCTTTCTCTGAATCAGATGCTTCTTCGTCTGATCCTTGCTCCATCTCTACTGTCTCCTGATTTTCCGGTTCTGAAATTTCTGAAAACATTACATTCAGGAATGAATCCTGTGATGGCATTTCAAACGATGCTGTATTATCTGAATAGTTAATATCTGCATCATTCACCTTAATTGCTGTGATTTCATATCCCTCTGCTGGATCTGTTTTTGCCGTAACTGATGTTCCTGACAGGACAGTATATGTATTTTCCCCCGTCTGCGTTACTCCATCCCCTGTTACGGTTACATTGCCATTCTCAGCTTGTACAGTCAGCGTATACTGCTGTTCTTCCTTTGTGTCTGCCGCCGAATTTGTATCTTCCGCTGCATATACTGTCATCGATGACAGAATCAATATGCAGGACAGCAGACCGGCAAAAAGCCGTTTGCATTTCTTTAGCATTTTTTCTCCTTTCTGCGTACCGAATTTCGGTACGTCTTTAAATTTATGTACAAAAAAACTACCAGTCATCTGATTGACCAGTAGTTCTTCTGTCGAAATATTAAATTGTTTTAGATGCTACTTGCTTGCTCCGCAGCTGCACTTGTATCCGGAAATATACGATTCTGTCTCGTAATGTCCTTCTTCCGGATGATTGATTGTATATGTGTCAGTT
>MHCFR00700__coassemble_589_pt1 | contig 27426 bp, 23 predicted proteins | sample MHCFR00700__metabat2_low_PE_034 | metagenome-assembled genome bin MHCFR00700 | reverse complement strand
TGCGGGTCATAGAATTCATCCAGTTTAGAGTTCTGACGGTCAATAGCCAGCGTATACTGAGTGAGATCATTTGTGCCTACACTGAAGAAATCCACTTCTTTTGCAAGCTCGCGGCTGACCATGACAGATGCAGGCGTCTCGATCATAATGCCGAGTTCCACATCTTCTTTATAAGGAATACCCTCGTTCTTCAGCTCTTCCTTCACTTCTGCGATGATTTCCTTGATCCTGAGCACTTCATTCACGGAAATGATCATCGGGAACATAATGGAAATATTGCCAAACATGGCTGCACGGTAAAGCGCGCGCAGCTGTGTCTTGAAAATCTCAGGCCTCGTAAGACAAATGCGGATCGCACGGTAGCCGAGCGCCGGATTATCTTCTTTATCCAGCCCGAAATAATCAACCTGTTTGTCTGCGCCTATATCAAGTGTACGGATGATGACTTTCTTTCCGGCCATGCTCTCCGCCACCTGTTTGTATACTGAGAACTGCTGCTCTTCTGTCGGGAAATCTGTATTCTCAAGATAGAGGAACTCACTTCTGAAAAGTCCGATCCCGCCAGCGTCATTCTTAAGTACAGCGCCAAGGTCCGATACATTTCCGATATTTGCATAGACATTGATCTTCTGTCCGCTCTTCGTGATATTTTCTTTCCCCTTCAGCTGCTCAAGAAGCGCTTTCTGTTCGAGATCTTTCTCACGCTTCTCCTGCATCGCTTTCAGCGTCTCTTCATCAGGATCGATATACAGAGTTCCTGTAAATCCGTCTATGATCGCATCCCTGCCGCTGTATTCCTTAAGAAGATCCTCGCCCATTCCAATTATAGCCGGGATGTTCATCGTACGTGCAAGGATCGCAGTGTGAGAATTAGAAGAGCCGTACTGTGTTGCAAAGCCAAGCACTTTACTCTTATCGAGCTGCACAGTCTCACTCGGTGCCAGATCATCAGCCGCAATGATACACGGCTCTGTCATCTCCTTAAGCCCTGTATCAGCTCCGCTGAGGATATCGAGTACACGCTCAGAGACATCCTTTACATCGGCAGCCCGCCCCTGCATGTAAGCATCATCCATAGCAGCAAACATCTGGGCAAAATTATCCGCAGTGGTTGCAACTGCATACTCAGCATTTACTTCCTGTGTACGGATGATGTTTTCGATCGACTCAAGATAATCCAGATCCTCGAGCATCATCTGATGGATCTCAAAGATCATGGCATTGGCCTCTCCGACATCCGCAAGCGCTTTCTCATACAGCCCTTTCAGCTGCTCAACAGCAGTATCTTTTGCTTCCTGGAATCTTTTCCACTCTGCATCAACATCATCGATATGTGTCCTCTTGATCACTTTACTATTTCTCTGATAGAATAAAAGCTTTCCGATCGACACACCGCCAAACACACTTTTACCGCTAATCGTAATCATAATTTATAAATTCTCCTTATTTGATTTATAAATTCTCCTTGAAGAATGTCTCCAGTTCTGCTGCTGCTGTGTCTTCATCAGCGCCTTCTACAGTAATAGTAACTTCTTCACCTGTCTTTACGCCAAGACCCATAACTCCGAAAATTCTCTTTGCATCCGCACTCTTCTCACCTTTAGCTATCGTAACAGCTGACTGATAGCCTGCCGCCTGCTTTACAAGGATTCCCGCCGGTCTTGCATGGATTCCTTCCGGATCTGTGATCACATATTTAAATTCTTTCATTTTGTATGTCCTCCTTTGATTTTAATCCTTGTATTAGTATATAACAGATTAGATGGATTTTCAATTCCTGATTGTCCCTTGGTTTGTGTTTTTGCACAAAACAGCAAAACAAATATATTATTCAAACAGCGGCGTAGAAAGGTAGCGTTCCCCGGTATCCGGGAGCAGTGCAACTATCACTTTCCCTGCATTTTCCGCTCTTCGTGCCTCCTGCAGCGCGGTGTGGATGGCAGCTCCTGACGTGATCCCGACAAGGATGCCTTCCTTTGCTGCCAGAAGTCTTGCAGCGGCGTACGCCTCGTCTTCTTTCACCTGATTTACTTTATCATATATTTCTGTATCAAGGATCTCAGGGATAAATCCGGCCCCGATCCCCTGGAGCCCGTGAGGCCCCGCCTTTCCTCCCGAAAGGACCGGAGACCCCGCCGGTTCTACTGCGATCACTTCAACATCCGGATTCTTTTCTTTTAAATACCGTCCGACACCTGTAACCGTGCCGCCGGTTCCCGCACCTGCGATAAATATGTCTGTCTTTCCATCAGTGTCCTTCCAGATTTCAGGCCCCGTAGTCCTGTAATGAGCTTCGGGATTCGCCTCATTCACAAACTGCCCGAGCACGATCGCATTTTCTGTCTTCTTCTCAAGTTCCGCTGCTTTTTCTATAGCGCCCGACATTCCTTTACTTCCTTCTGTGAGTACGATCTGCGCTCCATAACCGAGCAGCAGTTTCCGCCGTTCAATGCTCATCGTCTCAGGCATTACGAATATTGCTTTATATCCCCTTGCGGCAGCAACTGCGGCAAGTCCGATCCCTGTGTTTCCGCTGGTCGGTTCTATGATCGTGGCTCCCGGTCTGATACGCCCTTTTTTCTCCGCATCTTCTATCATGTTCAGTGCCACACGGTCTTTTACGCTTCCTGCCGGATTAAAGTACTCAAGCTTTACCAGCACCTTTGCTTTCAGTTTTTCTTCTCTCTCCAGATTTTTCACCTCCAGCAGCGGCGTATTACCGATCAGTTCCGTTACGCTTTCATATATTTTCATAACTCAAAATCTCCTTTCTGATACCATGGCCTTTCTTATTATTCTAATCAAGTATCGTCTCAATTACAACAGTTCGACATCTTTTGTATATTTTTACGAAACGAGCCAGATACTCGTTGACTTTTATTGTTAAACATGCTACACTGAGGCGGTATCGGTTCAATAAACAGCCGATGCAGTAACTTATTTATTTTTTATGGAGGGTAACACAATGACAGGTACAGTGAAATGGTTTAACAACCAGAAGGGTTACGGATTCATCTCTGACTCTGAGGGTAATGACATCTTCGTTCACTACTCAGGACTCGTTATGGACGGATTCAAGACTCTGGAAGAGGGCCAGGCTGTCGAGTTCGAAGTGACAGAAGGCGCTAAAGGACCACAGGCAACTAATGTAGTAAAACTTTAATCAGATTTTTTAATGTACCTTTTAATATATAAACCGACTTGATTTATATAAAAAAGCATTACAGAGAAATGAGATTAAAAAAGAAACCGTCCGGCAGAACATCCGCCGGACGGTTTCTTTTTTACAGCTTTGTATTTGACACGTAGGCTTCCGGAGCCTCCCAAACATCAAAACCGCTTCCTCTCAAAATATCGACTACTCTCGCCGGATCGTCACACTTAAGGACTGCCGATGCATCTGAACCGTTGGCAAACGCATACATATACTCGATATTTACATCCCCCTCTACGATCTGATGCATGGCCCGGCTCAAAGAACCGGTCTCATGCGGCACTCTGAGCGCAACAACATCTGTCAGCATAGCCGTGATGCCGTTGTCTCTGAGTACTGCTTTTCCTTTATTCGGATCGGAAACGATCATCCTGAGCATACCGTACTCAGTCGTATCAGCAAGGCTTAAAGCCACAATATTGACATCATTTCCCGCCAGAACAGAAAGCACTTCGTCAAGTCGTCCCTCGCGGTTCTCAAGAAATACAGATAACTGCTGAATCGTGATTCCCATAACTTTTACCTCCCTTTTACAGCTTTCTGTTGTCGATAACGCGGACAGCTTTGCCCTCGCTTCTCTGTATGGATTTAGGCTCAACCAGTTTCACACGGACTGAAATTCCCAGCGCCTGCTTAAGGACAGCAGCAATCTTATTGCGCAGTGCATCCAGTTTTCTGATCTCGTCAGAGAATACTCTCTCATCAACTTCCACCATTACAGTAAGTACATCCATATTGTCTTCTCTGTCTACGATCATCATATAATGCGGTGCTACAACTCCACCCATAGAAAGGAGCGCTGTCTCCACCTGTGTCGGGAATACATTTACGCCGCGGATAACTTTCATGTCATCTGTCCTGCCCGTAAACTTGGAGATTCTTGGCAGAGTCCTGCCACATTCACATTTACCGTAGGTGATGCTCGTAAGATCCTTTGTGCGGTAACGCAGCAGAGGCATTGCCTCTTTTGCCAGAGTGGTAAATACAAGCTCCCCGGTCTCACCTTCTGCACATTTTTCATGAGTCGCAGGATTGAGTACTTCAGGATAGAAGTAATCCGCATGTACGTGAAGTCCTGCCTTATGAATACAATCCTGCGCAACGCCCGGTCCCGTGATCTCACATAATCCGTAAATATCAAAGCAGTTAATGTGAAGAATGCTCTCAATCTTCTTACGCATCTCTTCGGTCCACGGTTCTGCACCGTGGATTCCTGCTTTCAGTTTCATATGGTCGACCAGTCCGGCTTCCTGGATAGATTCTGCCAGATACAAAGCATATGAAGGTGTACATGCAAATGCAGTTGCACCAAGATCCTCCATGACCATCATCTGACGTTTTGTGTTTCCGGCTGACATCGGAATCGCAGTGGCTCCGAGTGCCTTTGCGCCGAAATCCAGTCCCATGCCTCCGGTGAAGAGTCCATAACCGTAACAAACGTGAATGATATCTTCATTTGTAAGTCCGGCCATTGTGAGACCGCGTGCCACACACTCTCCCCACACTTCCACATCTTTCTGTGAATACGGAGCGATCGTGAGTTTACCTGTTGTTCCGGAAGTACCCTGAACACGCACAACATCTTTCATTGGAATCGCCAGAAGCCCGAACGGATAGTTGTTCTTCAGATCTTCTTTTGTTGTAAACGGAAGTTTCTCAATATCTTCGATGGATTTGATATCTCCCGGCTCCACGCCTCTCTGCTGCATTTTCTTCCGGTAGAAGTCTACATTCTCATATACTCTCTTGACAACATCTACCAGACGTTTACTCTGCAGGTCTGCCATCTCATCCCTGCTCATACACTCAGTCTTCGGATCACGGATGCGTTCCACCCAGTTTTCCAGTGCTACACCTGCCATTTTCTCTCTTATCTCCTTTAATTATATTTCTTATAGTTCTTCTTCCTCCATGATTTTCACGTCAGCAGCCTCAAGAACTTTTTCAGCCTGCTCGAAATCATCCGTATGAAATACCATGACCGGAGCTTTCCCCTCGCGTATTACAAAAGAATAAATATAATCTATGTTGATCTTCCCGTCTGCAAGTATCTTTAGCATCTGATTGAGGTTTCCCTGTTCGTCTTTGAGCTCCACACCGATCACGTTGCTCACTCTTGTGACAAATCCTTTTGCCGTCAGACTGTTCTTTGCACTGACCGGATCATCAACAACAAGACGCATGATCCCGAACTCCGGGGTGTCGAAAGTAGAGATCGCACGGATGTTTACTCCTGCTTCTGTCAATACCGACGTAACATTCATCATACTGCCCGGCTGATTTTCCACGAATACCGATATCTGCCTGATCATTGTTATCACCGCCCTTCCCTGTAATATTCTGATTTATCGTAATTTACGGATTTTCCGGCTCTATTTCAGTCCGTATCCTACATCAAACGCTTTCTTATTGATCTCGATCGTCTTCGGAGGCACAGTCTTCTCGATCACATCATACCACTGCTCTTTTGTGAAATCCATATGCTGTGCCGCGACACCGAGCACGATCAGGTTAAATACTTTCGGATTGCCCAGTTTTCTGGATTCTTCCGTGGCATCTACCTTATATACTTTATATTCTTTTCCAAGTTCTTCCAGTATGTTCTCCGGATATTCTGCATTCCCGATCACAACCGGCATCGGATCGATCCGCCAGTCATTAACTACCAGAGCGCCGTCTTTTTTCAGGAAATGCGCATATCTGAGCGCTTCAAGACGCTCAAAGGCAATGATCACATCTGCCTGTCCTTCTTCTACGATCGGTTCAGCCACTTTATCTCCGTAACGCACAAATGTAACGACGCTTCCGCCTCTCTGCGCCATTCCGTGAACCTCGGAAAGCTTTACATCATATCCGCCGGCAATTGCAAGCCCGCCTAAGATACGGCTGGTGAGCAGTGTGCCCTGTCCGCCGACTCCGACGATCATAATATTCTTTACTGCCATGATCTACTCACCCTCCCTTACAAGCTCTATTGCATCAAACTTACACAGATCTTTACACAGTCCGCATCCGGTGCACATCGTGTCATCGATATGGATCGTTCCGTCCGCATTCTTCGTCATGGCCGGACATCCCGGTTTCATGCACATACCGCATTTCTTACATTTGTCCTCATGTGCGACATAAAGCGGCTTTTTCCTCTTGTCGAGAAGCACACACGGCGTCTTGGTAATAATGACAGAAATCTCGTCCTTTGCCACCTCTTCTTTGATCGTCTTCTCGAGCAGTGGAAGGTCAAATGCGTTGATCTCATAAACATTCTTTATGCCCATCGCTTTGCAGATCCCCGGTATGCTGATCGCATAAGTCGGATCTCCCTGCAGAGTCTTTCCGGTCGCTGCGTGATCCTGATGCCCTGTCATACCTGTTGTAGAATTATCAAGGATGATCACTGTACCTGTAGCTTTGTTGTATACCATATTCATCAGAGAGTTCACACCTGTATGCATAAATGTAGAGTCTCCGATCACTGCCACCCAGTTCTTTATGTAATCTTTGCCCTTTGCCTTCTCCATGCCGTGAAGCGTTGAGATGCTGGAGCCCATGCACATTGTCGTGTCGATCACGCTCAGGGGGGCTACCGCGCCAAGTGTGTAGCATCCGATATCACCCGCTGCATGCATTTTTAACTTATTGAGTGTATAGAATACACTTCTGTGAGGACATCCCGGACAAAGGATCGGCGGTCTCCCCGGCGCCGCTGCCGGTTCTTTGATATCAAGATCCTGTTTCAGGATAGCTTTTCTGAGCATATTTGCACTGTATTCGCCCTGAACAGTGAGGATTTCTTTGCCGATGGCATTGATTCCCCAGGATTTCACCTGTTCCTCGATCACCGGATCAAGTTCTTCAACTATATATAATGTATCTACTTTAGACGCAAAATCTTCGATCAGTTTTCTGGGAAGCGGATTGACCATGCCCAGCTTCAGCACAGATGCTTCCGGCATTGCCTCTTTCACATACTGATACGGGATACCACTTGTGATCACACCAATCTTCGTATCGTTCATCTCCACACGGTTAATTGGAAGTGTGTTTGCCGCTTCTGCAAGCTCCAGATTACGTTTCTCGATCTCAATGTGGCGTATCTTGGCATTGCCCGGCATCATGACATTTTTCTGGATATTTTTCTCATATACCTTGTCCTCAGGAACGACACGGTCCTGAAGCTCCACCAGTCCCTGGGAATGTGCCAGTCTCGTCGTCGTCCGGAAAATAAACGGACGGTCGAACTTTTCACTCAGTTCAAATGCAATCTTAAAGTAATCTTTTGCCTCCGCACTGTCCGACGGTTCGATCACCGGGATCTGCGCCGCTCTTGCGACCATCCTTGTATCCTGCTCGTTCTGGGAACTGTAAAGTCCCGGGTCGTCAGCCACAACAATAACAAGACCGCCGTTTACTCCCATATAAGAGACAGAATACAGCGGATCTGCGGCCACGTTCAGCCCCACATGCTTCATACATGCCATGGACCGTACTCCTGCCAGGCTGGCTCCCACTGCTACTTCTGTCGCCACTTTCTCGTTTGGCGCCCATTCTTCATACACATCATCTCTGTACTGGACAAGATATTCGCTGATCTCCGTACTCGGAGTTCCCGGATAAGCAGATGAGACTTTCACTCCTGCCTCATAAGCTCCGCGGGCAATTGCTTCATTGCCCAGCATGATCACTTTTTCTCCCATATCATAAACCATCCTTTCGTAAATCTGTCACTCTCTTTGCCTTGCCCTCGAACCTCTGGAGAGAATTCGGAGCCACAAGCCTGATCTGCGTAGCAAGGCCGAGCTGTGCCTTCAGCGCTTTCTTGATCCTGCTCTCAAGTTCACTGAGTTTTGCATAACTGTCGAGCAGCCTGTCATCGATCAGCTCCACTGTGATCGTCATGACATCCAGCCTGTTCCTGCGCTCTACAAGGATCTCGTAATGAGGTCCGATCTCATCAATCTTAAGGAGCACTTCCTCTATCTGTGTCGGGAATACATTTACTCCGCGGATGACAAGCATATCGTCCGCACGTCCGGAGATATTCTCCATCCTGCATGTTGTACGCCCGCACTTGCACGGTTCATACATCAGTCTTGTAAGGTCTCCCGTCCGGTATCTTACAAGCGGCAGAGCCTCTTTGCCAAGACAGGTCACTACAAGCTCTCCCAGTTCTCCAGGCGGAAGCACTTCCTCTGTCTCCGGATCGATGATCTCAGGAATAAACCAGTCTTCATTGACATGCATACCGCAAAGCTCTGTACACTCACCTGCGACTCCCGGGCCGCAGAGTTCGCTCATACCATAATTCTGTGTACAGACGAACTGGTCTCCCCAGACTTTATGCATCTCATCCCGCATCGGCTCTGTCATGCCCTCGCCCCCGAAAAGCCCGATGTGCAGCTTCAGATCTTTTTCCGGGTCGATACCGCGGTTTCTTATCTCTTCTCCCAGGTGCAGCGCATAGGACGGCGTTGCAACAAGAAGGGTTACTCCCATATCCTGAAGGAACATGATCTGCTTATTCGTATTGCCTGAAGACATAGGAATAACAGATGCACCGATTTTCTCAAGTCCCCCGTGAAGGCCGAGCGCTCCTGTAAAAGTACCGTAGCCAAACGAAATCTGTGCTACATCATCCGCTGTGGCGCCTCCCATACAGGCAAGTCTCGCTACGTTATTAAGCCACATGTCCAGATCATTTCTCGTATATCCTACCACTGTCGGCTTTCCGGTCGTCCCGGAACTTGCATGATAACGCACAATGTCTTTCTTATCCACTGCAAAAAGCCCGTCAGGATAGTGGTCTCTGAAATCTGCTTTATATGTAAACGGCAGACGCTTCAAATCTTCCAGTGTCTGCACATCGTCCGGCTTAATGCCCGCCGCATCCATCTTGTCACGGTACGGTTTCACCCGGTCGTAGATATAGCGGACCGTATCCTTCAATTTGGCAAGCTGGATTGCTTCGATCTCTTCTCTGGGGAGAGTCTCCTCCTTATCCCATATCATTGTATGTGTCCTCCTTCGTTTAAACATTCGCCTTTGGATAGTATAACACAATACTTTGCCGAGTTAAAGTGGAAAATTCATGTTTGTTGGACTGATATCGCTGCAGAAACACATATATACTAGTCGAACAGCGGACGCAAAAAAAGAGGATACTGCAACGCTATGCCGACCCACTTTACCTCATCCCCTCGAATCCATGTAACGCAATATCAAAATGCTCGTCATTTGGAACTCGCATTTTAATATCGTTAACATGGAGAACGAGGTGTATTCGGAACGCTCCATGTCGATGCATAGCTTATGCAGTATCCTCTTTTTCTGCTGGCACGTCCAGTCAGTACACATTTTTCAGCTGCAGCGCCACCCTTCAACAAACACTCATACAAATCGGAAGAGACCGGAACTTCGTCGATAAAGCTGATCCTTTCGACCTGTTTTCTGTAAATTCCGCGATTGTTGGGGAGACACTTCCGATTGGAGGAACACAGAAAATCAAACAGATACAGCCGATATGATGCATCTTTCGGAACAGGCGGGATTGTAATGCGGACGGTGACTGTGTAAGGTTGTTAGAGAAAGTTAAAGCCTGTGATGTGGCGTTAATCAAGCAAATGAAGTTGTCTGAGTGAAACGAGTTGCTTCATTTGCTTGATTGTTCTTAGCCATATCGCAGGCTTGTTACTTTGTCTTATGACCTGTAACCGGAGCCGGAAGCATTACAATCCCGCCTGTTCCGAATACGTGAGTTAATCCACTGTATCTGAGTGATTTTCGGACGTTTTACCGAGGAAATGTCTCTCCGGCAAGCACGTATTTAACAGAGCGGATATTTCTCTGTCAGTTCGGCCGCCATCTTTCTTCCTGCTTCTACATTGTCCTCGCTCTCGATGACCATAGCGATGATCTCGGCGATCTTGTCCATATCCTCTTCTTTCATGCCGCGGGTTGTCACTGCAGGAGTACCGAGTCTCACGCCGCTTGTGACGAACGGGGAACGGGGATCATTGGGAATCGTATTTTTGTTACAGGTGATGTGAGCGTCATCCAGGCGCTTCTCCAGTTCTTTTCCGCTGACATTTTTCTCCGTCAGATCGACCAGCATCAGATGATTATCCGTATCGCCGGATACGATCTTCACCCCGCGCTTTTTCAGGCCTTCGCAGAGTGCCTTGGCGTTCTTTAAGATCTGAGCCTGATATTCTTTGAACTCCGGTTGAAGCGCTTCTTTAAAGCACACTGCTTTTGCAGCGATCACATGCATGAGCGGACCGCCCTGAATTCCCGGGAATACAGCTTTGTTGAAATTGAATTTCTCATTCATCTCATTGCTGGAAAGTATCATACCGCCGCGGGGACCTCTCAGCGTTTTGTGAGTCGTAGTCGTCGTTACGTGCGCATACGGGATCGGGCTCGGATGAAGACCTGCTGCCACGAGACCAGCGATGTGCGCCATATCCACCATCAGATATGCTCCGACTTCATCCGCGATCTCGCGAAATCTCTTGAAATCAATGGTGCGTGCATAGGCGCTGGCGCCGGCAACGATCATCTTCGGCTTGCATTCCTTCGCAATCTCAAGAACTTTATCGTAATCGATCACACCTTCATCGTTAACGCCGTATGGTACAACATTAAAATATTTTCCAGACATATTGACCGGTGAGCCGTGAGTCAGATGTCCGCCATGATCCAGATTCATGCCCATGTAGGTGTCTCCCGGCTGAAGAATGGCAAAGAATACTGCCATATTTGCCTGTGCTCCGGAATGAGGCTGTACATTGGCATACTCGCAGCCGAAAAGTTCTTTTGCACGTTCTCTTGCAAGTTCTTCCACCACGTCAACGCACTGGCATCCTCCGTAGTATCTCTTTCCCGGATAGCCTTCCGCGTATTTGTTGGTCAGCGGGCTTCCCATAGCAGCCATCACGGCTTTGCTCACCCAATTTTCGGATGCGATCAGCTCGATATGGGAGTTCTGTCTCTCCATCTCTGCTTTGATCGCATCGGCGATTTCAGGGTCTGTTGTCATGATCTCATCGAAGTCGTACATTTGCATATCCTCCATATAATCTATTTCACATTGTTGCATTAACACATTGAAGTCATTATAGCACAGCGAAAGAACCGCGTCTATCTATTATTTTTCTGTTCTCTCGCACAGCAGGAATCTGCACTGCTGCAGATATCTGCCGGAAATTAAGCAAAATCAAACAGTGACAGCTGATTGCTCTGGGGCAGGTCTCCGAACAGTCCCAGCTCCTGCATCAGATCAATGACCGTCTTGCTGACTTTCGTCCTCTGGCGGAAATCATCCAGCGACAGATACGGTCCGTCTTTTCCGGCTTCTTCCACCGCCTCGGCTGCCTTATCTCCCATTCCCTCAATACTTGCAAAAGACGGCATGAGCTTTCCGTCAATGATCTGGAACATTTTTGCTTTAGCCTTATAGAGATCGATAGGCATAAACTCGAACCCGCGGGCATACATCTCCTGCACGATCTTCATGTCCTTCATGACATCCTGTTCTTTCTTGCTCAGGGAGTCGCTGCGCTTCTTATAATCCTGCATGTAATAGTTCAGCTTATCCTTGCCCTGACACATTATCTCATAGGTGAACGCATCTGCACGGATACTGAAATATGCCGCATAATATGCCAGAGGATAGTTGATCTTACAGTAAGCAATACGGTAGGCCATCATAACGTATGCAGCCGCATGAGCTTTCGGGAACATGTAGCTGATCTTCTTGCACGACCATATATACCAGTCCGGCACACCCTGAGCTGTCATGGCCTCTTCCCACTCTGGCTTCAGGCCTTTTCCCTTACGCACGCTCTCCATGATCGTAAACGCCAGCGCACTTTCCACGCCTTTGTTGATCAGATAGATCATGATATCATCTCGGGTACAGATGGCAGTTGAGATTGTTGCTTTCCCGGATTTTACAAGTTCCTGCGCATTTCCCAGCCACACGTTGGTTCCGTGGGACAGACCGGAAATACGGATCAGATCCGACAGAGTCTGGGGTTTCGTGTCCTCAACCATCTGGATAACGAAGTCCGTTCCGAACTCAGGGATGCCCAGACAGCCCAGTTTGCATCCGTCAATATCCTCGGGCTTGATACCGAGCACCTCTGTTCCGTGGAACAGCTCGATCACCTGCTTGTCGTCAAGCGGGATTTCTGTGGCAACAAACGGATGTTCTTCATTGTACTCATTGTCCATGGCATCAGAAGTAATGTAATCCTCAAGAGTACGGATCATGGTCGGATCATCGTGTCCGAGGATATCCAGTTTCAGCAGGTTATGATCAATGGAATGGTAATCAAAATGCGTCGTGATGATCCCGCACTCCATATCGTTAGCCGGATGCTGTACCGGAGTAAATTCGTTAATGTCGTGACCGTGAGGAAGCACCACAATACCGCCGGGATGCTGTCCTGTACTGCGTCGGATCCCGGTACAGCCTACCGTAATCCTCTCGATCTCACAGCGGCGCTTTCTCTGCTCGCGCTCCTCATAATAATTTTTTACAAATCCATAAGCCGTCTTGTCAGCCAGCGTGCCAATCGTTCCCGCCTTAAAAGTGTGTCCTTCACCGAACAGGACTTCTGTGTATTTATGGGCCTTTGCCTGATAATCTCCGGAAAAGTTCAGGTCGATGTCAGGCTCCTTGTCTCCCTTGAAACCGAGGAATGTCTCAAAAGGAATATCAAAGCCGGCTTTAACAAGCGGCTCACCGCACACCGGGCAGTTCTTATCCGGCATGTCAAATCCGCAGCCTCCGGCAAATGCCCTTACCTCGTCCGACTCAAAGTCACTGTAATGGCACTTTTTGCAGTAATAGTGAGGGCTCAGCGGATTTACCTCCGTGATTCCCGACATGGTGGCAACAAAGGAGGAACCTACCGATCCTCTGGATCCCACAAGATAACCGTCCGCATTGGATTTCCATACCAGTTTCTGTGCGATGATATACATAACTGCATAGCCATTGGAAATAATGGAGTTAAGCTCTTTCTCCAGGCGCTCAGACACCTGGACCGGAAGATCCTCACCGTACATTTCATGGGCTTTCCGGTAACATATATCTCTTAATTCCTGATCGGAATTTTCGATCACCGGCGGACATTTATTCGGATTTACAGGCGAGATCTTCTCGATCATTCCTGCGATCTTCATCGGGTTATCCACAACGACCTCTCTTGCTTTAGCAGCCCCCAGATAGGCAAACTCATCCAACATCTCCTCGGTCGTTCGCAGAAAAAGAGGAGCCTGGTCATCTGCATCGTCAAAACCTTTTCCCGCCATGATGATCCGGCGGTAGACTTCATCATCCGGATCGAGGAAGTGTACGTCGCAGGTGGCAACTACCGGTTTGCCGAATTTCTCCCCCAGCTCCACGATCTCCCGGTTGATATTCTTCAGATCTTCGTCTGAATTGACATCCGGGATACGGTCACTCTCTATCATGAAGCGATTGTTTCCAAGAGGCTGGATCTCATAATAGTCGTAAAATTCTGCCAGTTTTGCAATCTGCCGGGCAGAACGTTTCTCGAGCACAGCCTGATACAGCTCTCCCGCCTCGCAGGCACTTCCGACCAGCAATCCTTCCCTGTGCTCGTTCAAAAGACTCTTCGGAATCCTCGGCCGTCTCGCATAATAGGTGAGATGAGATTCTGTGATCAGTTGATAAAGGTTATATCTGCCGATGTCATTCTTGGCTAAGATTATTATATGGTGCGTCGGCATCTTTCGGATCGCATTAACATTACGGTCGCCGTAATGATTGACTTCCTTTAACGTAGTAATACTGTCTTTCTTCAGCATCTCCACAAATTTCACAAAGATCTCAGCCGTCGCTCCTGCATCGTCCACCGCACGGTGATGATTTTCAAGAGAAATGTTCAGTGCTTTTGCCACCACATTCAGTTTATATTTCGACAATGTCGGAAGGAGCACGCGTGCGAGCGCAACTGTATCCAGGTAAACAAAGTGATCATTTAATCCCAGATTTCTGCAGTTCTGCTCGATAAATCCCACATCAAACCCTGCATTGTGCGCAACAAGGACACCGTCTCCGATAAATTCAAGAAACTGCGGAAGTATCACGTCAATAGCCGGAGAACCCATGACCATCTCATCGGTGATGCTTGTCAGATTCGTAATTTCAAACGGGATCGGTCTCTGCGGATTTACAAAAGTACTGAACCGGTCCACGATCTTGCCATTTACGACTTTTACCGCACCGATCTCTATGATCCGGTCACGGATCGAACTAAAACCTGTTGTCTCAATATCAAAGACAATGTATGTATCATCCAGTGTCTGATTCCCGGCATTCACTGCGATCTCTGTCAGGTCATCCACTACATACCCCTCTACTCCGTAAAGTACTTTAAAAGGATCATCTTTATCAAGGGTCTCAATATAATGATTTGCGTCCGGAAACGCCTGAGTCACACCGTGATCCGTGATAGCGATCGCAGGATGTCCCCAGTCGTGGGCGCGCTTTACGATATCTTTCACCTCGGAGACTCCGTCCATATCGCTCATCTTTGTATGGCAGTGGAGCTCCACGCGCTTGATCGGACTTAAATCCTCTCTCGAAACTGTAAAGTCACCGATCTTCTTGATCCCGGTGACTGAACCGATGGTCAGCTCTCCATCGAACTTATCTATGGTCGTAATACCTTTGATCTTTACAAAAGCACCTTTTTTCAGTTCGCCGAGTAACTCCGGAAGCTGATCATTACGGGTGAACATCTTTACCGTGATCGTATCGGTAAAGTCTGTCACTGCGAACATGATGATCGTCTTTTCGTTTCGTATCTCTCTTGTATCGAAATTGATGATCTTGCCGTGGATCGTTACTTCTCCCATCTCTGTCACGACCTGGTCCAGGGTGATCGGCTCATCGTCAAAACTCTTTCCATAGATGAGATTAGGATCATCCCCCTGCTTAATAGGACGGTAGAAATCTTTCTTTTTAAAATCGCCTTTTCTCCCCGTCCTTCTTCCTCCGGAACTACTGGAAGCATTATGTCCCGGGGCATTTCCTGATGCAGCATTGCCCTTCGCCACGTGCTTTCCTCCTGAAGTCACACCAGCCAAAGTTCCCTGGCCGCTGCCTTGATCCGCTCCGTTGTGATGATCGGAATCTTTACTATCGTTTGCCGCCGCCACATACTCGCCCCGCTGTCTTGCACGTCTCTCAAATATTGCATTGATCTCCTGCTGCAGCCTCTGTTCATCGTACTCCCGTGTCCCTGCTCCGTCCGGCTCACGATAAGTAATGCGGATATCTGCCGGTATATGGAATCTTTTTTCGAAAATATTCTCAAGAAGAGCAAGTATCTCCTCTTTTCTGCCTTCCGACACGATCGTATCAAGCAGTTCAAGACTGACCACATTACTTTCTTCAAAACGGATCTTCGCCTGCGAAAACATACTTGACGCAAGCACGCTCTGTTCTTTCAGCTCCAATATAATGCTCTCCCGGTACTCATTGATGAGCGCTTCCGGTGTATACTGTCCTGAGAGTGCATATTCTTCTTCAATGCGTACTTCGACATGCACATTACCAAAGAGCTGGTCTTTGATCCGCCGCTCCATCTGCCAGATCTGTTTCTTCTGGATCAGGTGACGGCTGAATATATGCACATGAAGAAAATCACGCCGTGAATTCGTCGTGATCTTCTTTACCTCCACATCTGCAAAAAGGATCTGGATGTCCTCCTCAACCTTAAGTGTCGGGAACACATAGAAAAATGACTTGTCGTTTCTGGTCTTTTCCAAAATTAAACACTCCTGTTTTATTCTTTCCAGTTCAACAGCTCCTGCCGGAGAGTCTCAAGAAGTTCCTCTTCTTTTACCTTTTTTACGATCTCGCCTTTTTTGATCAGGAGACCTTCCCCGATACCTCCTGCGATCCCGATATCCGCTTCTTTCGCCTCACCGGGGCCGTTGACGACACATCCCATGACAGCCACTTTGATATCAAGCGGTATATCGGCTACCATCTTCTCCACCTCGTTGGCAAGTCCGATCAGATCGATCTTCGTCCTGCCGCATGTAGGACAGGACACAACCTCGATGCCTCCTTTTCTGAGTCCCAGTGTCTTCAGGATAAGTTTCGCTGTACGGATTTCTTCTGCCGGATCTCCGGTCAGCGAAACACGGATCGTATTCCCGATCCCTTCGTGAAGGATGATTCCCAGGCCGACAGACGACTTCACGTTACCCGAGTATACAGTTCCTGATTCTGTGATGCCGACATGAAGGGGATAAGGGCACTCTTTTGCGATCAGCTCATGGGCTTTCACACACATTAGTACATCTGAAGATTTGATGCTGACCACAAGATTGTCGTATCCCATACCCTCGATCATCCGGACCTTATCAAGGGCACTTTCAACAATCCCCTCAGCGGTAACGCCGCCGTATTTTTCCAGAAGATGCTTCTCGAGAGAGCCGCTGTTCACGCCCACGCGAATCGGAACGCCATATTCTTTCGCCTTGTCCACAACAGCCTTTACCCTGTCTTCTGAACCGATGTTTCCCGGATTGATACGTATTTTGTCCGCTCCGTTTTCAATGGCGGCAATAGCCAGCCGGTAATCAAAATGAATATCTGCCACAAGCGGAATATGGATCTGTTTTTTTATTTCCTTTAATGCTTCTGCAGCCTCCATCGTGGGCACGGCACAGCGGATGATCTCACATCCTGACGCCTCCAGTTTTAAAATCTGCGCCACTGTAGCTTCAACATCCTCTGTTTTTGTGTTTGTCATTGACTGGATCGCCACAGGGTTGCTCCCGCCGATCTTCACGCCGCCGATGCGGATTTCTTTCGTCTGCTCTCTTAACATTTCTTTTCTCCCTTACTCCGTTCATTTTGTTTCCGGCATGATCCGCCGGTTTCATGTCCAGTTACAACAGGAGAGTCCCGCATGCGGAACTCTCCGTGATCTTTACTCCTGCTCACGCACAAACACGAGCTGTTCTCCATATTCGCGTTCTGTCAGTGTCAGTGTATCCTGTTCTATATTGTAATTATAAGTTCCCGGCTGAATAATGTCAGAGTCCAGAGGGCCCCCGGCTACAGTGAGTATTTTTGTCTTAGTGTCGACACTGCATCTTATCTCTGTAAACCCGTCTCCTTCCTCCGGCCGGATGATCATCTGATCATCACCGGTAATCCGGATCATATCACCGGTTCCCTCGCTGATCCAGGTTCCTTCAAGCGGGTTTCCGGTAAAAAGTTTCGTGATAAAAAATATGGCGATAATAATGATGACAACAGAAGATACGGTCAGGATCGTACGCCAGATCGTGCTTCTTTTTTCTTCATTGTTTTCATAAATCATAAAGCCCACCCCTTTTACTTCTGTTTTCATTATACGGAATCCCTCAGGAGCTGTCAACGTCTCTGAAGGAGCGGCGCTTACGGGTGTATTTTTCTCTTTAAAGAATCGATAAGGATCTTCATCTCATCATCAGTTCCGACAGTAATCCGCAGATACCGGTCAATACGCTCGTCATCCCAATGACGAACATATATCCTTTCTTCTTTCAGCTCTTCAAACAGCCGGCCTGCATCATATTCAGGATGTGATGCAAAAATAAAGTTTGCCTTAGAATCCGTGATGACAAATCCGAGATTCTTCAACTCTTCTTTCACCCATTCTCTTGTACTTACTATCTTTCGGATATTATCTTCAAAATATTCTGTATCTTTCACCGCGGCGGCTCCACAGACGAGTGCGGCCCGGCTCATGGTATAGGAATTAAATGAATATTTCACATCGTTCAGACAGCGGATCAGTTCCGGACATGCGATCGCATATCCTATCCTCATGCCCGCCATGCTGCGTGACTTGGAAAATGTCTGCGTGACGATCAGATTATCATAGCGGTCGATCAGTTCAATGGCGGAACGCCCGGCAAAATCCACATAAGCCTCATCGACGATCACGACAGAATTCCGGTTATGTTCCAGAATATCTTCGATAAAATCCAGTTCTTCATAGATTGCTGTCGGCGCATTCGGATTCGGAAAGATTATGCCCCCGTTCTCACGGTAATAGTCTTCTTTCACGATACGGAAATCTTCATCCAGTTCCGGGCACTCACAGGGTATCCGGTATAGCTGTGCCCATACCTTGTAAAAAGAGTAAGTGATATCAGGAAATAAAACCGGCTTATCTGAATTAAAAAAAGTCAGAAAGCACAACGAAAGCACATCATCTGAGCCGACGCCGGCAAACACCTGGTCTTCTCCTACATGGTATCGCTCTGCAAGAGCCTTTACGAGCACACTGGAAGCCGGATCCGGATACAGACGGAATGCATCTGTATCCAGTGAGGCAAGCGCTTTCTTCACCTCCGGTGAAGGCGGATACGGATTCTCGTTCGTGTTCAGTTTCACGACCTGCTCCTGAGGCTGTTCCCCCGGAACATATGGATCGACCTGTCGTATATTTTTCAGAAGTTCTTCTCTGATTTTCATAACTGTCCCACCTATTTATATTCTTCTGCCAGCTCTGCGAATTTCGGCAGTGAGTTGACTATCGTCTCGTATGCCACGCAGTATGCGATCCTTACATATCCCGGACATGCAAAGGAGCTTCCCGGAACAACAAGGATGTTGTATTTCTTCGCTGCCGCGCAGAATTCCTTCTCATCCTCAACCGGTGATTTTACAAACAGATAAAAAGCCCCTTCCGGTTTGATACATTCAAATCCCAGCTCTTTTAATCCGTTGTAAAGTGTCTCTCTGTTCCTGTCATAGAAAGAGATATCGGTCTTCTCGTCCAGGCAGGCTTTTACCACTTTCTGCTGAAGTGTCGGAGCATTGACAAATCCAAGGATACGTGTCGCCACATTTGCCGCAGCGATCAGATTCTCACTGTCAGCAGCTTCGTCCGGGATCACGAGATAGCCGATACGCTCGCCCGGCAGGGAAAGTGATTTGCTGTACGAATATCCTACAATTGTATTTGCATAATATTTTGTGAGATATGGTACTTCTACTCCGTCATAAGCCAGCTCCCGGTAAGGCTCATCGGAGATCAGATAAATATCCGTGCCATACTCTTTCTGCTTTTTCTCCATGACCGCAGCCATCTTTTTGATCGTGTCTTCAGAATATACAACACCTGTCGGATTATTCGGTGTATTTACGATCACGGCACGGGTCCTGGAAGTGAGCTTTGCCTCAAACTCATCCAGTTTCGGCTGGAAATCTATCGTATTCGGAGATACTTCAACGAGAACGCCGTCATAATTGTTGACATAACTTCTGTACTCGCCGAAATACGGAGCGAATACGACCACTTCATCGCCCGGATTCAGCAGCGCTTTCAGGATAACGTTAAGCCCGCCCGCAGCTCCTACGGTCATTGTGATATTCTTTGCGGAAAACGACGTGCCGAAGCGTTTATTCAGCGACTCCGCCACGGCCTGGCGCACATCTTCATACCCCGCATTACTGTTCGTATAACCGTGCAGCACAACCGGATTTTCTTCATCGAGAAGCTCTATGATCGCCTTTTTGACCGCTTCGGGTGCAGGCACGTTCGGATTACCGAGACTGAAGTCAAACACATTTTCAGCGCCATAGATTTTTGCCAGCCTGTTCCCTTCCTCGAACATTGCACGGATCGCAGAACTGTTTGCCACCATGTTTTCCATTTTCTTAGATATCATTGATCTCACTCCGTTTCTTTTACTATTCCTTTTTCTTCGAGAAATGCCGGTCTGTAGGACAATTTCGCTTTTCTAAGTCCCTCCGCGCCGGTGTCTTCCTCCCTGTTAACATATTTATAGTCCATACATTCATGCTGTACAAACTGCTGGTTGATCATAGGATATGCACCTTCCACATCCGGAAACGCTTTTTCGATATGAACGACGAATGTGTCTTCACATAGCGGTTCTCCTACCGTAAATGCTACGATCTTGCCATCGATCTTCAGCACGCCTCCGGTCAGCTCCAGTTCTTTATAGAGCCGGAGAGAGTTGAGCGTAACGCACATCTCTGCGTTTTTCTCGGGATCATCCTCGCAGCCGTTCTGGTTTCTCCATTTGAGGGCCATCTGGAAGCAGTCCTCCACATTATCATCAGAGAGCGATTCGTAACTCCACTCCGGATAAAGGCTCTTAAACTTATTGATATGGTTGCGCTTGCCGTGGAGCTTTTTTCCTGCAAGTGTGGCAAGCTTCTCCGTCTCATAGATATAATCTGCGATATCCCGGTCATACTCAACCGTGAATCTGCCCGGATACCATTTCTCAAGCTGGGCGAACATCTCCGGCGTCACATTATAAAACACGAGGGGACATTCCTTTTCTCTGCAATATTCTGTCAGATAATCCACCGCCTTTTTGATATTCCCTGCTTCTCCTGCCGGGTAGGAAAAAGCCAGTCCGTTGTCATCACTTCGGAATACGAGGGCGTCTTCTATCACGGCATATTTAACTTTATAATGTCTGGACCAGAGGTATACATTCACAAACGTACGCTCACAACTCCTGCTCGGTGATTTTTCAAAGTACGATGTAATGATTTCTTTATCCTCCAGTTCCGGACGCTTAAATACTGGTTCTGTCATATATACAGCCAACCTCCTTAGTCTTCCATCTTTGCAAGTTTCGCCGTCTGGTCAGCGGCGATCAGGCTGTCGATCACTTCATCCAGGTCTCCGTTTAGGATTGAGTCCAGCTTGTGAAGGGTAAGTTTGATCCTGTGGTCTGTCACACGGCCCTGAGGGAAGTTATAAGTACGGATCTTCTCTGATCTGTCTCCTGTACCAATCTGGCTTCTTCTTGCTTCAGCCTCGGACGCCTGCTGTTTCTCCAGCTCCAGATCATACAGCTTGGACCTGAGCAGACGGAACGCCTTCTCTTTGTTCTGAAGCTGCGACTTCTCTGTCTGGCTGTAGATCACGATCCCTGTCGGGAAATGCGTCAGGCGTACCGCCGAGTCCGTTGTATTGACACACTGTCCGCCGTTCCCGGATGCACGCATAACATCGATACGGATATCTTTCTCGTCGATCACGACATCTACTTCCTCCGCTTCCGGCATGATCGCTACAGTCACGGTAGAAGTGTGGATCCTTCCTCCGCTCTCTGTCTCCGGAACCCTCTGCACACGATGCACGCCGCTCTCATACTTCAGTCTGGAATATGCACCCTGTCCCGTGATCATGAACACACATTCTTTGAAACCGCCGATCCCGTTCTCATTTAACGAGATCATCTCCGTACGCCAACCTCTGCTGTCTGCATAATGCACATACATTCTGTAGATTTCCGCCGCGAACAGGGCCGCTTCATCACCACCGGCCCCGGCACGGATTTCAACGATAACGTTCTTGTCATCATTCGGGTCTTTCGGAAGCAGCAGGATCTTCAATTCCTGCTCCAGCTCTTCAATCCGCCTCTTTGACTCGTTCAACTCTTCTTTCGCCATCTCGCGCATCTCTTCATCGTCCTCTTCTTCAAGCATGGCGAGACTGTCATCAACATTCTGTTTACAATTCTTATATTCCTGATACGCTTCAACGATAGGAGCCAGATCACTCTGCTCTTTCATCAGCTTCCGGAAGCGTGCCTGATCGTCCGCCACGCCCGGCTCCTGGAGCTCTCCCATCACTTCCTGATATCGAATCAGCAAATCATCTAATCTGTCAAACATTTCTCATACGTCCTTTTCTAGAATTCTTACATAAACTACATTAACTAATATATCGTCCATACACGACACGGTCAAGCCCCGCCAGATCCTTTTTCACACGGACATCTGAAAAGCCCTGCGTGCGCATCATCCCGGTCACATCGCAGGCCTGGTCATGTCCGATCTCAAAGATCAGATATCCTCCGTCTTCCAGATAGAACGGGCTCTGTTCGATGATCTTCCGGTAAAAATACAGGCCGTCCTCTCTTCCGTCCAGTGCCCCGGCCGGATCGTACAGCCTGACTTCATCCTGAAGTCCTGCGATTTCCGCGCTCCTAATATATGGCGGATTGGAGAGGATCATCGTAAACTTCCCCTCGATCTTTTCAAACAGGTCGCTCTCGATAAATCCGGCTGTCATGCCAAGCCGCCTTGCATTCTCTGAGGCAACGTTCAGGGCTTTCGCCGAAATATCACTTCCAATTCCCTCTGTCCTGCATTTTGCATAGTGGAGCATGCTCAGCAGAATACATCCGGATCCGGTACACATATCAAGCAGCCGTACAATCCTTTCTTCTGTCCGGTTTGTGCTTTTCCCACAGTTCAAAAGATCCAGGGCTGTCTCCACAAGAGTCTCCGTGTCCTGCCTCGGAATAAGGACATCACTATTCACATGAAAAGTCAGGCCCATGAATTCCTGCTCGCCGGTAATATGCTGCAGGGGAATGCGCCTGCTGCGTGCCTCAATGCATCTGTCATATTCTGCTTTCCGGCTCTCTGTCATTTCCCGGTCAGGATCCGCATAATAAGAAGCCCGGTCGATCCCGGTCACGTACTCAAGAAGGTACCACGCGTCAAGTTCAGGTTCCGGGACCCCGGAAGCCCTGAGCCTTTCGGTCCCGTTCCGGTATGCATTCTTCAGATTCATAAGTTCTCCTTCTGCCATGTCCGCCAGTCAAAAACTTCCTCCACAGCGCGGATACCCACTTCGATCATACTGTCGTCCGGCTCTTTCGTCGTCATATTCTGGACCCACATTCCCGGACGGCTTAACAGATTAACAAATACATTGTCACTGTTTCCGGCAAGCCGGATGATTTCATAAGAAACACCTGCGATAAACGGAAACAGGGCAATCCTGATCAGGATACGCGCTGCCTGTGATTCTGCCGTGATAAAAAAGCAGAAAATGATACTTACGATCATAACGAAAAACAGAAAACTCGTGCCACATCTCTTATGCTGCTTGGAACTCTTCCTCACATTCTCTACATTGAGCTCGAGACCGTGTTCGATACAGTTGATACATTTGTGCTCCGCACCGTGATACATAAATGTCCTTTTAATATCTTTTGTCCTTGAGATCAGGAAAATATAGATCAGAAAGATCACAACCCGGATCACGCCTTCAAATATCGTCATCGCTGCCCTTGAAGAAGTATATTTTTCTACAAAACTGCTCAGGAAATACGGCAGGACCATAAAAAGAGCGATAGCGATTACCACTGCGATCACCACAGTCAGATTCATAAAGATCTTTTCCTGCTTCTCCTGCTTTGCGGCCTCTTCCTCTGTCAGCACTTCCCCATCTTCTTCCTCAAAGAAGCTGGCGGAATACATGAGCGTCTTCATGCCGAGCACAAGGGAATCGATGAAGCTGAAGATACCACGGATAAATGGTATCTTCAAAGGCGTCTTCCAGGGGATCACGCTGTGATAATCCTGGACATCGACCGCGATCCCGCCGTCTGACTTGCGGACTGCGACAGAATATTTCCCTCCGTTTCGCATCATGATGCCTTCTAAGACTGCCTGCCCGCCTATGTTTGATGATTTCATTTTTCCTCCTGTAGATAGACTTATTTATCAGATGGATTTCTCTACCTGATAAAACAAAGAGGCTGAGATGCTTCCACCTCAGCCTGCTGTGTCTGTTTCCTATTTAATACCGTATTTCTTGTTGAACTTATCAACACGGCCACGTGCCTGAGCCGCTTTCTGCTGTCCTGTATAGAACGGATGGCACTTGGAGCAGATCTCAACGTGGATATTCTCCTTAGTAGAACCTGTCACAAATGTATTTCCACAGTTGCAGGTTACTGTAGCCTGATGATACTCCGGATGGATTCCTTCGCGCATGATATTCACCTCTCTATTTTAAAATTATTTATTATAATCTCTAAACAGCTTTCTAATTGTAGCATAAGATAATTTCTTTTGCAACTGTTTTTTAGATAAACTTCTGACGGATCACCTGACGGACCAGTTCGCTGTTTGTTTTCGTCCGTGAAAACATATTTAAGAGATTATCTGCAGCCTCTTCTGCTTTCATTCCGTTTAAGCCTCTGCGCATGATATAGACTGCCTCCTGCTCCTCTTTCGTAAGGAGCAGATCCTCCCGTCTTGTCCCTGATTTTGCAATATCAATAGCAGGGAACACTCTCCGTTCCTGAAGCCTGCGGTCAAGAATGAGCTCCATATTGCCGGTTCCCTTGAATTCCTCGTACACAACATCATCCATCTTACTGCCCGTGTCCACAAGTGCAGTTGCGAGGATCGTGAGGCTTCCTCCCTCCCGCATATTTCTTGCTGCACCGAAGAAACGCTTCGGGCTGTACAGCGCTGCCGGGTCAAGACCTCCGGAAAGAGTTCTTCCCGACGGCGGAACGATCAGGTTATAGGCACGGGAAAGTCTTGTGATGCTGTCAAGAAGTATCATGACATCTTTGCCGTGTTCTACAAGACGTTTTGCCCTGGAGATCACCATCTCGGACACTCTCTTATGGTGTTCCGGAAGCTCGTCAAAAGTAGAATGGATCACTTCCACATTCGGTCCGGATATCGCTTCCTTGATGTCCGTCACCTCCTCCGGTCTTTCGTCTATCAGCAGGATCAGCAGGTGCATATGAGGCTCGGACTTCTGTACGGAAAGCGCCACCTCTTTTAACAGAGTCGTTTTACCCGCCTTCGGAGGTGATACGATCATGCCTCTCTGCCCTTTGCCGATTGGTGACATCAGATCCATGATCCTCATGGCAGTACTGCTCCCTGCCTGCTCCAGACGTATCCTCTTATTCGGGAATACAGGGGTAAGATCTTCAAAATTCTTCCGCTTCATCGCCTCGGCCGGGCGAAGCCCGTTGATCGTAGATACATAGAGGAGCGCGCTGAACTTCTCACCCTGTGTCTTGACCCTTGTGTTTCCGGTCAGGATGTCCCCTGTCTTGAGACCGAATCTCCTGATCTGTGCCGGCGATACATATACATCATTTTCTCCCGGCAGATAATTGTCACTCCTGATAAATCCGAAACCGTCCTGCATAACCTCCAGAATTCCGTCAGCAGTATGTCCGCTGTCAAGCTGTTCGATATCCGTCTCGGCTTTCTTCTCTTTGAGCTCCTCACGCACCTCTTCTTTAGCTTCTGTTGCAGCTTCCCTCTGCTCTTCCTGCTCATCCAGAGCAAGCATGGCATCAATGAGATCACTTTTCTTGAGTGTAGAGACCCCTCTCATCTTTCTTGCTTTCGCCAGCTCTTTCAAAGTTGCGAGTGGCAGTGATTCATATTTTTCTCTCGTCATAAAACATTTTCCTCTCTATTAAAGAAATATTTCAAAAATATCTGTTTAAAATCTTCAAAACTCTTCGGGAATTATCGTCTGAATTGACATAAAATCGATAAGCTTTATTAAATCTTTTCCTATTATACAATCCGTGCTTACCCTTGTCAAGTCAAGTCCAAAGTGATATGATATATCACACCAGTTCAGCCATCTGCGTGTCAGGAGACGGATTTATGCTTGCATAAGAATCCGTCTCCTGACACGCAGATGAGCAGAGCGCCCGTTTATGAGCAACACAGCGGCACAGCCGCAGTTAGCACGTAAGTGCGGTTTTGCGAATGGCGCGGGCTGAACGGACGATTTATCTATAAAAAGGAAATGATCAGGTTACAGAATTTATGTCAGACAGAACAGTATCTTACCCCGGCCCTGTGCGCTGGGGTGAAAAGCGGTATCACACTCTCGACTTTCACCTGCGGAGTCAGTTCGGAGAAAAAGTTTACCGTATCGCACTAAACGGAGGTATGACCTGTCCGAACCGGGACGGACATATCGGCACAGGCGGCTGCATCTTCTGCAGCGCAGAAGGTTCGGGAGATTTTGCAGGAAAGCCGTCTCTTACGATCCGCCAGCAGCTTGATGCCGGCAAGAGCCAGCTGCTCTCAAAGCGTCCCGTCACTTCGTATATTGCATATTTTCAGGCTTTTACAAACACATATGCACCGGTCGGATATCTGGAATCCCTATTTATGGAAGCAATCAACGATCCCGATGTGAGGGTACTCTCCATTGCCACCCGGCCCGACTGCCTGGGTGATGATGTAATTGCCCTGCTCCTGAGGCTGAATCAGATCAAACCTGTGTGGGTGGAACTGGGCCTGCAGACGATTCATCCTGAGACGGCAGAGTTTATACGCCGCGGATATAATATGGAAGTATTTGATGACGCAGTACAACGTCTCCGCGGTGCGGGGGTTGAAGTAATCGTACACATCATCTTGTATCTTCCGGGAGAGACTGAAGATATGATGCTCCAGACCATCGACTATCTGAACCATTCGGATATTCAGGGAATCAAGCTTCAGCTTCTGCACGTTCTCGAGGGAACCGACCTCGCTGGCATTTACAGACAAAAACCATTCTATGTACCTGATATGGAAACATATATCTGTATGCTCGGGCGCTGCATCTCACATCTGCGTCCGGATATTGTGATCCACAGGCTGACCGGAGACGGACCGAAAGATCTGCTGATCGCACCGCTGTGGACCAGTGCAAAGCGCACTGTCCTTAATCGTCTCCATCAATCTTTAAAAGAAAATGATATATGGCAGGGAAAGGAGTACCATGGCTGAGACATTTACACTATATAAACTGATCATACTATACATGCTGAATAAAGTGGATTTCCCGCTGACGACTTCCCAGATATCGGAATTTGTGCTGGACAAAGGATACACATCTTATTTCAGGCTTCAGGAAGCTCTCTCCGATCTTGCGCAGTCGGATCTTATACGGCCTGAAACGACTCACAACCGGACACTTTATCATCTGACAGAAAACGGAGCGGAGACGATCCTTTATTTCAGCAACAAGATTTCTCCTGCCATCCGGAAAGATATCGACGATTTTCTGAAGGAAAAGCAGTATGACCTGAAAGAAGAAGCGTCTGTAAAATCCGATTATTACTTAAACACAAACAGAGAATATGAAGTGCGCTGCCAGATCGAAGAAAACGGCTCCAGCCTGATCGACCTGAAACTCACGGTTCCGACCGAAAAAGAGGCTGAAGCCATTGTAAGCCACTGGAATACAAACAGTCAGGAGATCTACACATTACTCCTCTCGAATCTTCTTTAAATATTCACCCATTGTTTTTTCATATCCGAGATCGCCGGGTTCATAGAACCTGGCGTCTTTTATTTCATCCGGAAGGTACTGCTGCTTTACATAATGGTTCGG
>MHCFR00700__coassemble_586_pt1 | contig 27702 bp, 30 predicted proteins | sample MHCFR00700__metabat2_low_PE_034 | metagenome-assembled genome bin MHCFR00700 | reverse complement strand
CACGCCGCCAGCGTTCATCCTGAGCCAGGATCAAACTCTCGTTAAAAGTGTTTGTGTCCAGGTCAGAACTAACTACTAGCTAATTCTTCCCTTTTTACTGTTGTTTGGTTCGTATGAACCGTTCTTAGAAATTTTCTCTTCAAAGAAATTTTCAAGGGTTGTTGTCTATTGTTCAGTTATCAAGGTTCCTGTCGTTCTCTCTCAAGCGACAGCTTTAATATTTTATCAAATCTGTTTCGCTTTGTCAAGAACTTTTTTATTTTTCTGTTTCGCTCATCCGCTTCCCTTTCGGTCCGTTTCAAGCGACAGCCTGTATAGTTTATCACATCTGCAAGGCGTTGTCAACAGTTTTTTTCATCTGTTTTTTCAGCGCTTCCGGCTCCTTTTGTTCCGCTCTCCTGCCCCCGGCTGTTCCGCCTCCGCGTCTCCGGCTGGCATGGTTTCCTGCGGCTTTTCAAGGCTCCGTCATCAGCGACAGGTGCTATCTTATCACCAGGAAATGGAATTGTCAATGTTTTTTCTCTTTTTTATTTATTTCAGACAATTCATGCAATTCTGACAGAATCCAAGCCGCAGTTCAGTTCCGTTTTGAACAAATACTTTCTATAAAGAATACAGAATGGATAAAACCTCTATCCCCGCTTACTCTATAGATTCATAATCAATTTTTCTGTCTTTAAAATAATATTCCCTGTCATGGTCACCGATCTCACGCAGAACCCGGCAGGGATTCCCTGCCGCAACTACATTTGCAGGTATATCTTTTGTTACAACACTTCCTGCTCCGATAACTGTGTTATCTCCTATTGTAACTCCCGGAAGGATCACTGCCCCCGCCCCGATCCAGCACCTCTTTCCTATGTGTATCGGCATATTGTACTGATACATTTTTTCTCTTAATTCAGGCAGGATCGGATGCCCCGCTGTGGCAACAGTAACATTCGGGCCAAACATTGTATAATCCCCCACATAGATATGAGTGTCATCTACCATAGTCAGGTTAAAATTTGCATAAACATATTTTCCGAAGTGAACATTCCCACCGCCAAGATTCGCATGGAAAGGAGGTTCAATATAACAGCCTTCTCCGATTTCTGCGAACATCTCTTTCAGCAATGCTTCCCTTTTCTCTCCTTCAGTCGGGCGGGTCATATTATAATCGTACAAACGATCCAGCCGTTTTATCTGGTCTTCTACAATCTCCTTATCCCCCGGAAGGTAAAGTTCTCCTGTGTGCATTTTTTCTTTCATACTTCTCATGATCTGCCTCCTTAATCATCCTGATTCCACCACAATATACTCTACATTGTCCATCCATGCTCTCCACACATTCGTATGGTAAACTGCAGGTTTCTTGTCCGTAGAGTTGAATAGAAAATAATCATCTAATGCTCTTATCTTATAGTACCTTGGTGTATCCCTCAATTAGTTTTTCTTCCTTTTCCAGATTTTGATGTCAGTGTACAAGAAGACAATAGAAACAAGACATACAGCTGACATATTTTCCATGTTATAATAATCACAAATCATCAGAAGGAGCAGAATATGAAGATTGATCGCCTCATCGGAATCCTATCTATATTATTGCAGAAAGAAACCGTAACTGCGCCAGCCCTTGCCGAACATTTCGAAGTATCCCGCAGAACCATCAGCAGGGATATTGATGCTCTGTGTCAGGCCGGAATCCCGATTGTAACAAAGCAGGGTGTAAACGGCGGTATTTCTATTATGGAAAATTTCAAAATTGACCGCACTCTGCTGACGAATTCGGAAATGAAAGACATTCTCGCGGGCCTGCGAAGTCTTGACAGTGTCAACGGCACCAATCGTTACGGGCAGTTAATGGAAAAGCTTTCCGCTGGTTCTTGAAAGTTTCAGCAATCTGTGCAAAATGTGAAGAACTGCCCTGCAAAATCTGGAGGGAGACAAAAGATCCGCAGCTCACGGATGAAGAGTTCCAGACTGATATCCAAAACCGTATCCGCAATCTTCTGAAAAATTGAAAAGGAGAATCACATGACTTTCGATTACAAGAAAGAATACAAAGCGGCTATGCAGATGCTGTACGGCATTGCTTTTACAATAAAGATGAGTTACAAAGGAAATCACAAAATTAACGGATATTTCCCTTACGTAGTACCGCCTCTCGAGGGGCTCTGGTATCAGGATGGATCCGACTGCGGCATCGATTATTCACGTAAGCAGGATCTTAGATGGATCTCCATGATCCGTCTGCCGGAGTTTGTCACCAGAGAAGTATTTGACTGGGCAGTCCGGGAAGCATCCGGGAAAAAGAAAACAGATTTCTCCAAAGCCGAATTCTTCACATATCATGAAGGTTTATGCGTACAGTGTATGCATATCGGCAGTTACGATGACGAACCCCTGACGATAAAAAAAATGGAAACATTTCTCAAAGAGCAGGGCTATAAAACCGATCATTCCGAATGCCGGATGCACCATGAAATCTATCTGAGCGATCCCAGAAGGACTGCTCCCGAAAAACTGCGCACCGTGATCCGGCTGCCGATCGTAAAAGAATAATCTGGCGCATCACTTTTAACGTGACACGATCAGTCGAATTCATATTTTCTCAGTTCGCAGTTTTTAATCCCGAACCGGGCGAATTCTTCATTTGTCATATCCGTGAAATAGGACTGGACTGCTCTGGCAACTCCATTATGGGCGACCATAAGATAGACTTTTCCATCCGCTTCCTGCCTGATGTCATCTAACAGGTTGTAGATTCTCTGGCAGAAGCGGATCATGGATTCCCCGCCCTCGTAGCTGTTTACAAAATAAGTCTTGGCCCGCTGAAACTCTTCTCCGTTGCGCGGTGTAGACTCATATTTCCCAAAGTTCTGCTCTTTCAGCCTCGGCTCGACACGCATGGGAATTCCCGTTATTTCAGCAATATGCCGCGCAGTATCCGACGCACGCATCAGCGGAGAACAGATGATTTCGTCAATATGGATGCCCTCCCGCACAATTCGCTCGGCAAGTTCCTCCGCCTGATGATGCCCCCATTCTGTCAGTTCAATGTCAGTAACTCCGCATATCTTATTCTCTACATTCCATACCGTCTGTCCGTGCCGTGTAAAATAAAAATATCCCATATCGGCTCCTTTCTCTTTTTTCCAAATGTATTTGCAGACTATTTTAACACGAGATCTCCATCGAAGAAACACTATCGCGAAAATCCATATAAAAACAGTCTTCTCAAAAACGGTCAACGAGATATAATAATAAGTAATGATGCCAGGGTCAAAAGGTCTAAACCCACATGAGCTTGCTCATAGGTGGGTGAAAGACCTTGGGGCCCGCCCCGATATGAGCATAAAAGTGGGATGTATATCCCACGATATGCGAATATTGGGCAGGATTGTGGGAGTGCGCAGCACGGAACAATCCGTAGGCATCATAGTTGGGGGCTTTTGCCCCCAACATCAAGTAATAAAATGCACTATCTTCATGATAATGCGGAAAGGCTGCTGATATGGATATTATCACTACAGATCATCTCACTAAATCATATGGTAAAAAAAGAGGAATCATTGATCTGAATCTGGCTGTCAAAGAGGGGGAATTCTACGGCTTCATCGGTCCCAACGGTGCAGGGAAAAGCACGACAATCCGTACGCTGCTCGGACTGATGCGTCCTACTTCCGGAAGCGCGTCTATTATGAATATGGACGTGCTGAAGAACAGGCAGGAAATACTTAGAAATATTGGATATATTCCATCGGAAGCTATGTTTTATTCTGGCGTGACCGTATCAGAAATTCTTAACCTTTCTGCGAAATTACGCAGGCAGGACTGCCGGGAGGAAAGCCGCAGACTCTGTGAAAGGCTCCAGCTAGACCCCGGACAGAAAGCAGACGAGCTCTCCCTGGGCAACCGGAAAAAAGTTTCCATTGTATGTGCACTTCAGCACTGCCCGCAGCTCTATATATTTGATGAACCTACAAGCGGGCTCGATCCTCTGATCCAGAAAGAGTTTTTTGAAATCCTCAGGGAACGCCGTACCAGCGGTGCAACTATTTTTCTCTCTTCCCACATTTTATCGGAAGTGCAAAGATACTGCAGCCGTGCAGCAGTCATCCGCGAGGGCAGGCTGATCGCCTGCGGTGATATTTCAGAACTTGCCAGGACGAACGCCAGACGAATCACATTAACCCTTGCGGAAGACTGCGCATCACTGCTCCGCCTGCTCAGAGGGCCTGTTGGACAGACAGACGGGCATCAAAACAGCGAACCGGAAAAGTATAACTTAAAAGGAATACGCGATCTGAAAGGTGAGGGGAACACTGTTTCTTTTCTCTACCAGGGTGATATGAAAGAATTGATACAGTTTCTCACACAGATAAGTCTTACGGACATCACAATCACAGAACCGGATCTGAATGAAATCTTTATGCACTTTTATGAATAGAGGGGGAAGGATCATGACACTACTCAATTTTGAAATGAAAAGAAACCGGATCGCCCTGACAGTCTGGACGGCGGCGATTGCTCTGCTCCTTACGATCTGTCTGATCATATTTCCGGATATGAAAGATCAGGTAAATGAATTGAACGCTGCTTTTTCTTCTATGGGCGGATTTACAGATGCCTTTGGTATGGACCGGCTGAACTTCGGTGAACTGATGGGCTTCTATGGTCTGGAATGCGGCAACATCCTCGGTATCGGAGGAGCCTTCTTCGCCGCATACCTTGGTATAACCTCGCTTGCCGACGAGGAGAAAAACCATACCGCGGAATATCTTTTCACACATCCCGTCAGCCGCAGACGCATTGTATTCGAAAAACTGGTGCGCATCCTGCTGCAGATCATCATCCTGAATGCAGTGTGTATCCTGACCGCACTTATTGTCACTGCCGCTATAGGTGAGGAATTCCAGATGAAAGAATTTCTCCTGCTGCATCTTGCTTACTTTCTGCTCCAGGCAGAGATTGGAGCCGTCTGCTTCTGCATCTCCGCGTTTCTGAGAAGGAGCGGTATCGGCATCGGGCTCGGTATGGCTGCGATCCTTTATTTTCTGAACATCATCGCCAATATCACGGAAGACGCGAAATGGCTCAAATACATTACACCATTCGGGTATGCCGAAGCTGCTGATATCATAACCGACGTCAGGATCGATCCGGTACTGGCCGCCATCGGATGTACCGTAACACTTGCCGGGATTGCCGTGGCATTTTTTCATTACTGCCGGAAGGATATTTACTGATAAGAATCTCTCACATTTTCCGTCAGTTCTCCTCCTCCGCCAGCATACCACTCCTGTACAAAGGTATCAAAATAGTCCACCGGCTCCTCTCCTGCTATGATTTTCAGGAAAGCCGTCGATTCCAGATCCTGCAGATTCTGCGGAATATCTGCATCTGCGGCTCCTAGAGAAATTGCGGGCTTCTTCCTCGTGCCGATACTGTCAAGCACTTCCACAGCCTGGATTCTCGATGCGTATGCTGCCCAGCCGTTGGCTGTCGTCAGGTTACCATTCAGGAAAGAACGGCAGGTATTATAATAAGACTTCTCAAGCCCGGATAGCTCGGTCACGCTTATCTCTCCATCCAGCGCTTTCTGCAGATTGTCCCCGCAGCGGTACAGGGCGTCTATGTAATCCACATTGATATTCATAGGTCTTGCGGTCGGGTCTACATTAATCGAAAAATAATCGTTTACCTCTGATGCATAATGATCATCCTCATATCTCGAATAATCAAAAATAGCGCTCACATATTTCCCGACGATCTCCGGATGCTCATATCCTTTACGAACAACTACATACATCCATTCGTCATATGACTCAAAAGTCTGCGGTTCATCCTGAACGTCCTCCGCAAAAAGATACGGCTTCCATTCCGCACTTTTATCCTCACTGTAGGACAAGCTCAGCGGATTATTAGGCGCCCACCACCGCCCGAAAGCAGCGCCACAGTATCCGTTTATGAGCAATTCATCAATATTATCTGTTTTGCGCAGCAAGAAGCGGGAATCCAGTATTCCGTCTTGATACAGCCGATTCAAGTACCGCAGCGCTTCTTTTGTCTCGGAAGTAACAGAACCGTACACCACATTTCCTTCGTCATCAAGAATCCATTTCTCCGGCGCAGATCCAAATTTGGTAAATATTCCGTCCACTCCGTAAGTTTCACTGGAACCTGCAATAAGGCCGGTGCTGCAGGCAAGGCCCACCGTCCTTCCGTCTCCTGCAATATCGTTTTCCACAAAAGCTTTGATGATCTGCATAGCCTCATCCATCGTCCGGGGCTCCTCAAGTCCCAGTTCCCTGATCCAGTCAGCCCGCAGCCAGAGGAGCATATGTCCGTCATCAATAGCTGTATTAGGGAAAGCGTAAAGTTTCCCGTCAAATGTGGCAGAGCCAAGCAGGTCTTCGCCGTAGCTGGCATACATCTCTTTTATAACATCCGTCGTACATTCTTCATAGACCGAGGTCAGATCTTCCACAAGTCCGGCTTTCACAAGTTTCTCCAGATTGTCCCTGCCGTTTACCACAAGCACATCGGGAATCGAACGGTCTGCGATGCTCATCTCGAGAGCCTCCTCGTAAGAGCCGCCCGCCTCCAGTTCAAATATATCTACATTCTGGATATTCAGGATCTCTTTGAGATATCTCGTATAAGCGTTGTCTTCGTAAGTATCCCCCGCGGGCAGATTGGAATTGTTTGCTCCCGAGATCTTGCCAAGAGTGTACTCGACTGTCTCCGGATATTTTCCGAGAGGTGTGTGCGCCGCCTCTTCCCATGCCGCCTGATCCGATTCAGGATCTGCAGTTCCTGAATCATCTGAGCTTTCAACGTTTTCCGTGTCAACACCGCTCTGACCGGGTATGCTGCCAGAACAGCCGACAAAAAGAAGTATCAACGCAGCTATCAGTGCTGCCAGTTGTAATACGCGTCTTTTCATTATGCTTTCTTTCCTGCTTTCTTCGGAATTTTTATCTTTACCTCAGTACCCTTGCCGGGACCACTCGCCACTTTCATCGAACCGGCTTCTCCATACAGGACCTGTATCCTCTCACACACATTTCTCACCCCATAACCCGACGACTGATATGTAAGAATCTCATCCGACTTTTGCTGCTCCATACCGATGCCGTTGTCTCTCACAGTGAACACAAGGAAATCACCATCCTGCGTTGCTCCGACATATAAGCATTTCTCCTCACTCTCCGACATATCAAGCCCGTGATCGATGGCATTTTCCACAAGAGGCTGAAGGATCAGCTTTGGAATCTCATATCCGGATATTTCCGGATCGATCTCTTCTTTCACGGCAAAGCTGTCGTCATGCATGACCAGCTGTATTTTCAGATAAGCTCTTATATTGCTGATCTCGTTCTCAACTGTCGTCATCGTCTCACCGCGATTCAGGCTTGTACGGTAGTAAGTCGACAGCGCCAGTGTCACTTTACTGATTTCATCCTCCCCTGCCTCAAGTGCTTTCCAGTTGATGATGGACAGGGAATTATAGAGGAAATGCGGGTTAATCTGTGCCTGCAGAGCTTTCATCTCGCTATTCTGAAGCTTGATCTTCCCCTCATATACCTCTGAGATCAGGTGGTTGATCTGATCCATCATCCGACGGAACGAGCGTATGAGCACACCCACTTCGTCATTCGAATTACTGGTAACCGTCACCTTTCGGAACCCCAGATGGATCTGGTTCATATTCTCCGTCAGACGCTCCAGACAGGAAACCATCCGCCTGGAGAACACATAGCCGACAAGCACCAGCAGGATAATACAGATGACAACGATCGGAATATTTCTTGCTATAAGAAGCCACACAGATTCTGTTATAACTTCTGTAGGCCGGTAAATATAGAACGTCCAGCCCGTTCCTTCCATACTCTGGACCGAATATGTGTAGTTCTCCATAATATAGTCCACAGACTCCGGCTGTGCAGGTGTGTATTTATCATCCATGGAATAACTTGAATATACTACATTGCCGCCGGCATCAAAAATGACCCCGCCTGTGTTGTCCCGCAGTTGGCTGGAAAAAGGCTCCAAAACCGCCTGGTAATCCAACGTCATGACGAGAACCGCCGTGACATCGTCATCATAGAACTTCCGGCAGGCTGTGATCTCCTGCCTGGAGCCGCGGCGGACCGACCACTGCAGAAGCGTGCTGTCATCCATGTCGGCATACCATGGCTGCTCTTCCGCCTCGGTCAGAGGTAGAAGTGTATCTCCGTGAGCCACCTGGATACTCTCCGAATACAGCGTGATCTCTTTAATCTCCTTATGATAGATCTGGGGCATCTGGAGCAGGGGATCTGCCACATTGACATACTCAAGATAAGCTTCATAATCAGATTCCGGTTCTGTCGTCAGTATCGACCGGAGATCCTGAGAATAAGAGAGATAATCTACAAGATTCTCATAGATCATTTCCTGGTTTTCAATCGCCTCCACCGACTGTTCCAGTGTATTCTCCATATTATCCACTTCATTTTCGCGGAGAATGCTCACCATACCGCTCTGCATATAGATTACAATGATCACGACAGGGATCAGCCCGGCTGCAAGTATGAGCAGGGTAAGTTTATACCGGTATTTAAGATTCTTGAACTTCCTGTATAGATTCTTCATCTGTTATTCCCTTTCTGCAGGATTCCGGAGAAGCCCCGAAAAACTCCCGGAAACTGCGGCAGAAATACGAGCTGTTTGAAAATCCCACTTCTTTTGCAATCTGTGAGATTTTCTTATTCGTATTCTCGAGAAGTTCTTTCGCCTTATTCATCCGCACTTCGTGGACAAAACGATTCAGAGTAACCCCTGTCTCCTCTTTAAAGATCGCACTGAGGTATCCCGGTGATAGATATACAAGCGCGGCCAGCTTCTCCGGTCCCAGCTCTTTCTCACCATAATGGTGATATATGTAATTCTTTACCGTGGTTATCTCCCCACGGAATCCGTCCTGCTGATCCTGTATATATTTTTCAAGCTCCTCCACGGCTCCTGAGACAATATCGACCACATCACTGATCTTCCTGCAGTGATAGAGCCGGTCCACCTTTTTCGAAAGGACTTTTTCGTCTGTCGGATCCATCTGCTCGTAAATTTCCTTCAGGATGCTTGAAAATACGAATTTCACATACATCTGTGAAAACTTCTCTCCCGCCTTGTATTTCTGCTCCAGCCTGCCGAAATCCTGCCTGAGGTGTGCTATGTCTTTGTATTTGATATCATGGCTGATCTGTTCCATGATCTCAGAATCTTCTCCGGCTGCATCCTGTGTATTCTCGCCAGTTTCGCCACTTAAGAACACATGATGACCAGGCTGATAGAACTGTTCTTCCAGAAGCTTTTCCAGCCTGCGGAATTCCTCCGGCATACTTCTCCAGTTTTCAACCGGTTTGCTGACCGCAAAATAGCAGTCAGTCTCAAACTGCTGCAGAAAGAACTGGCGGAGCGAATCTGCCAGCGCCCTGTAATTCGTATATTTCTCTGTAAATAATAGAAGGGACTCGTTTGAATTCAAATTAACATAATAGATTTCCCTCTGGATCTGGTCTTGCAAAGCACCGGTAAAGTGCTCCTCTTCTGTCTCAAAGAACCCGTTAGACGCGCTTACCAGGATCATACGTACACAGCGGCTGAGGATATGGTCTCCGCCAGCCGTCAGTTTTTCCAGTTTGACCGCATTCTCCTTATTCGATGTATAAAGGTAATCGATAAAGAAATATTTCGTCAGGTAGTCTGTCTGCCGTTCCCACTGTTCTCTCTCAGACACCCGGGTCTTGATATTCTGGATTACCCGCAAGAGCGTTTTTGAAAACTCTTCCGGATCCACCGGTTTTAAGACATAGTCAACCACACCATAGCGAAGCGCTTCCCTTGCATAAGAAAAATCATTATATCCGCTAAAAATCACGATCTCCATGTCCTCATTCGTTTCCCTGACCTGCCGGACAAGCTCCAGACCGTTCATGTAGGGCATCTTTACATCAGAGAAAAGAATGTCCACATGATTGGATGCGAGGACGCCCATTGCATCTTTCCCATTAGTGGCTTCTAATATCCTGAATTCCTCTTTTTCCCGTTTCAGGAGAAATTTAATCCCGTTTCTTTCCAGTTTCTCATCATCTACTATCAGAATTGTAAGCATTGTACCCTCCCTTTTTCATAATGAATTATAGTATAATCGAGCGTGAAAATAAAGTATCTCTGCACCGCCTGACGGACAATCCCGCCATGCAGCGCAGAGAGCACACTTCATTATATGTCCTGTTATCCTTTCACAGCTCCTGCAACTACGCCTTCGATGATATATTTCTGGCAGAAGAGATAGAAAATAATGATCGGCACGATCGCCAGCACGAGGGTTCCCATCATGGCTCCCATATCGACAGAGCCGTAACCGCCTTTTAGATATTGTACCGCCATGGGGACCGTCTTGTATTTTCGCTGATCCAGCACAAGGGACGGCAGGAGATAATCATTCCAGATCCACATCGCCTGAAGAATGGCAACTGTCACACAGGTCGGTTTAGAGATCGGCATGACTACGCGGAAATATGTCTGGATGGGCGTACAGCCGTCGATCATGGCCGCCTCCTCTATCTCCAGCGGAATGGATTTCATAAATCCAGTGAACATGAATACCGAGAGTCCGGCGCCAAAGCCCAGATATATCACGATAATGCCCCACGGATTCCCCATATGCAGCATGTTCGAAATCTTGGATAGTGTATACATTTCCATCTGGAACGGCACAACCATAGCGAACAGGCACATGATATAAATTGCTTTTGTCACTTTTGTATTTACCCGACTGATATACCATGCGCACATGGAACAGAACAGGATGATCGCTGCCACGGAGAATACCGTGATAAATACACTCCACCCGAATGCCTGTATCAGATCAGTCTGCTCAATGCCCCGGATATAGTTATCGAGTCCGACGAACATGTTGTCGGTCGGAAGCGAAAACGGATCTTTACTGATATACGCTTTCTTCTTAAACGAGTTAATGAAAACCAGTACGATCGGATATACGTACAGCAGACTGATGACCGTAAAAATAATCGACAGTATCCATCCGTGTTTTGCTTTTCTTACACTCATTACTGCTGCACCTCCTTTGATCTCGTCAGCTTATTCTGGATCAGGGCGATAATAGCTACCAGTACAAAGAATTCCACTGCTTTTGCCTGACCAACACCTTCCCATCCAGCCCTTCCATAAAACGTATTGAAAATATTGAGCGCCAGAAGTTCCGACATTTTAGACGGCGCTCCGTTCGTAAGAGCCAGGTTCTGGTCAAAGAGCTTAAATCCGTTCGTCAGTGTCAGGAATGTACAGATCGTGATGGACGGCATAACCATCGGTATGGTCACGTTCTTCAAGATCTGCCATGAATTCGCACCGTCAATCTTCGCCGCTTCGATCAGCTCTCCCGGTATATTCTGGATGCCTGAAATATAAATGATCATCATATAGCCGACCTGCTGCCAGAGGACAAGGATTACTAGTCCCCAGAATCCATACACCTCCGAGTATGTCAGAGTGCGGTCAAAATTCGCCAGAATACCGTTTAAAAGGAGCTGCCATACATAACCGAGCACGATACCGCCGATCAGGTTCGGCATAAAAAATACGGTACGGAAGATATTGGTTCCTTTGATGCCTTTTGTCAGGAGCATTGCCACGGCGAACGCCAGAACATTAATAAGAAGTACTGTCACAACCGTGTAAAGAGCCGTATACCAGAGTGAGTGGATAAACTCTGCATCCCCCAGTGTCTTTATATAATTGCCGAGACCGATAAATTCTGCGTCCGTCACTGTTGTAAATTTACAAAAGGAAAGATAGATCCCCAGAAGGAACGGAGCTATAAATCCAATCGTAAACGCTATCATTGTAGGGAGTACAAAGACAGGAAAATATTTCTTGATTGCTTTTTGCATTTCCTTTTTCTCCTTTCCTGAGAAGAGCTCCGCCATGTATGCCGGAGCTCTCTGTTCATATCACTTTTAACTTTTAGGAATTATAGCTTGTCTGTCAGGAATAAGACCTCTTATTCGTTTGCTGCCGCGTACTCTGTAGCCCATCCGTCTACGAATGCTGTCTCTACTCCGCTCCAGTCGCCTGTGCCCTGTGCATATTCAAGAAGTGCGCTTCCTACGTTATTCTTCCAGTTCTCAGACGGCATCGTCGTGAAGTTCCAGCTCACAGGAGTCTTGCCTGCCTCATTGTATTCCTCGTTGGCCTGTACGAGCGGATTGCTCGGAAGATAGTCGGAGAATGTAGTGAAAGGTGTCACAAATCCCATCTCATTTGCCAGCATATCACGTCCTTCGTCACTCTCTACTACCCATTTCATGAAGTCAAGTGTCGCCTGAATGTCTTCCTCGGAAGCGTTCTTGTTTACACACCAGTAGTTCTCAGAACCTGTGCAGAGTCCCTGATCTTCTTCGCCCTCAGCTCCGATGTAGATCGGGAGCATGCCAAGGTCTTCGTCAGCCACTTCATTGTCCTTGATATCGTTGTATGCCCATGTACCGTTCTGATAGAACACAGCTTCACCAAGTGCAAATTCGCTTGTCGCGTCATCGCCTGTCTTTGATGATATCATGGACGGTTCACATGTAGAGTTGTTGATATACAGATCCCATACCTGTTTGTAGTTGTCAAGATATGTTCCCTCGATCGCGTCTGTGGATGTGATGCCTTTATCCTTGTACTCATAGTAGATCGGAAGGTTTGCAAGGTGTGTCTTGAATCTCCAGTCTGAGGATGAATCCATACCTGCGGATGTGAATGCACCTTCCACTCCGAGATCGTCCTTGTGAGCCTGAATCTCTTCCGCCACTGTCTTGAGCGCTTCGAAGTTGTTCAGCTCGTCGATGGATTTCACTGTCGACCAGTCTGCATCGAAGTAATCATTTAACAGAGCCTTGTTGTAAATGAGGCCGTATGTTTCGATCACGTATGCGATACCGAGTACCTGATCTCCGTCTTTGAGCACATAGTCATCGCTTGATACGTCCTTGTAAACATCACTGTCGGAGAGATCATAGCAGTAGTCTTTCCATGTAGCCAGTCCGACCGGTCCGTTTACCTGGAACAGTGTCGGGGCTTCGTCTTTCGCCATCTCTGACTTGAGCTGTGACTCATATGTACCGGATGCCGCTGTCTGCACATCCACCTGCACGCCTGTCTCATCCGTGTAAGTCTATGCCAGCTCTACCCACTGGTCAGCCTGCTCCGGCTTGAAGTTCAGGTAATATACCTTTCCTGTACTTCCAGAAGAAGAACCATCCGAACTGTCTGTGCTGTCAGAGCCGGAGCTTCCGCATCCGGTCGCGAGACTTCCGACCATCGCTGCTGCAAGTACAAGTGCAAGTAATCTTTTTCTTTTCATAAAACTCTTTCCTCCTTTGATCCATGAATAAAATGGTCTTTGTTTTTGTTGGCTTTATTATAAGAAAAAACACGTTTCCCGGATATGATAAAATCCACAGAAACGTGTCACTATTTCAAGATGTTATATTTATATTAACAATTCGGCTTTGCGAATGGCGCGAGCCGAACTATTACATCTGATTGCTTTTTGCCTGTCTCCACTCTTCACTAAGTCTCATTACTTCCTCAAGATCACAACCGATGAGACTTGATATTTCACTCTCATTTTTCCCGTTATCTAACATATGTCCGACTACCTGTTTCAGAGCTTCATTCCTGCCACGCTTTTCTCCTGATTTTTCGCCCCGTTTCTCTGCGCTCTTTATCTGTGTATTATAGTCCCGCACTGCTTTCTGCCTCAGTTCATACTCCATTCTTTTCTGCTCATCCAGGCTCAGCCTTTTCAACTCATTGTATGCCTCTTCGATGTATTCATCTTTCTTTGCCATGTCTTCAAACTCCTCTCTGCTCTTCCCACCGAGGAACCGCATCCATCGTATGACACCTTTTTCATTCTGATCTTCCGGCGGCAGCTTCTTGAGTTCCAGAATATAAATTTCCATCAGATCTGTATATTGCTTTCCGGTCTCTGTATCGCAGAATGCAATTTTACGGCAGCATTTTGCATCCTCCGGAAAACAAATAAAATCAAGAATACTGACATGGATGCAGGGTTTTACCGTATCATACGGATCTCCTGTTTTAACCTGACCGGTATAAATCTTACTTAAATAGTATAAGACTCTGTTTGTCCAATACTCAAAATAAGTCACCTGCATTTCCATATTCATATTTGTTCCGTCTTCCAACTCTATCAGAACATCTAAGATTCCAAGTTTGTCTTCTGCACTTTCTTTGCGCAATTCTGTCGGAATCAAAGTTGTCCTCCGGATGGTTCCAGGATCTTTACCCAATACAGCAGCAATAAAACCTTTACGTACTTTCGGATTCCTCATCAGCTCTTTAAAGCAGAAATCCACAGTGGGAAGCATTATAAAGCTGTCATTGTTTCTTTCTTCGTTCGTATTACTCATACATTCTTCCTCCTTATTCTACCACGTTACTCCTTTTTAAGAAACACCACCTTTGCAAGTTTCACACCAAATGCTGATTCATAAAAATCTCTGCTGGAATTTCAGACGATACTGTCCCGAAGAACTGCTGTGTTCAGACATTTCAGATATTGGATCAGATACTTGAGTACAGCCACAATAACACAGGTTGCTTCTGTCTGCAATACAGAAGCATAAATAAATCCACTTATCAACAAACTTGCATAACTTATAAAAAGTTATTGTCAGACTGTTAAAATGTAAGAGTAATTAATTTCCAAACCTATCTTCTATTTTAGCAAGGTCTCCCCTGCTTTCCACCCACTCTTCCACATATCCGCATTCACAGCATATATACTTGATCAGCGGGATCCTGTCCGCAAGCACCACAGCTGATCTCAGATATATGTTATTTCCGTTGGCATATCTCCCGTTGTCCGGAATCCTCGCAATTCGTCCGGAACCACACTTAGGACATCTGCCTGAATTTTTCATATGCATCACCTCAGAATTCTTTCTTCTCCATAATGTGACGGCTGCAGATATACGAGATCAGAAGAGCCGCAGCCGCTGCGACTGCACAAAGCGCGAGAATCCCATTGTTTCCCAGAGTATTAAAAAATGCAGATACATTCCTGAGTATATCTTCCGGCACATACTGCGAAATCCTTGATACCCCGTACGCAACAGCCGCGATCAGAGCAAACATGATGATATTGGCATATCTCGCTTTCTCAGAATCAAATCTAAGCCGCAGCGGCATCATAATGCTCATAAACATCCACGCGATACAAATGTACATAAGGTTACCCCCGATCCATTCTCCGGCACCTGTTTTCGCGCCCTGTGCGATCATCAGGGCAGTACCTGCAGCCATGCCCACGCACCATGCAAATATGGAGATAAGAATACCAAAAATATACTTCTCGTTAACATATTTCTTCCTTGTGATCGGAAGAGTCATAAGAAAAAGATAACCGTTGTCGTACTCATCATAGCTGATGGTAGACGCCACGAAGATAGAGAAAAAAATTGTTATATATGCCACTACAAAAAAAGATGATACATCCGAGACCACGCCCATAAATACCGCTACCAGAACAAGCAGCGCAAGCAGGATCGTGCTCTGACCTTTCAACAGTCTTATATCTTTGATCAACAAACCTTTCATAATCTTTTTCCTCCCGTCATCATAGTGATCGTTTCATCCAGCGATCCATTCTCAACGACAAGATCGGGATAATTTTCTTTATAGAATCTTCCCTGGTCTGTCAGGCAGTCATAACCATAAGGTGTTCTGCGGACCGACAGAATATATTCCTTATCCAGTTTTGTATACTGGCTGTCATCTGCCTTTATAAGGCCATACTCATTTAGCAGGTTATCCATATCTTCATGCAAGACAATCTTTCCTTCGTGAATAATGTAAATATCATCGCACAGCCCTTCAAGATCCGTCGAGATATGTGAACTTATGAGAATGCCCCTGTTCTCATCCTCTTCCATGTATCCCCTGAGCAGATTCAGGATACCTTCCCTTGCCATCACATCGAGTCCCGTTGTCGGCTCATCGAGCAGGAGAAAATCAGCATTATGGGTAATTGCTGCAAGAACTTTCAGCTTTGCCTTCATTCCGGTTGAAAATTCTTTGATATATTTGTCCTGAGGTATACCGAATTCATGACACAGGCTCATAAATCTTTCCCTGTCAAAGTCCGGATACATCGCTGCCATCACAGGTATGATATCTTTTACTTTCAGATAACCGCTGAATCCGGATTCTGCCAGCGTCACTCCTATCTTCTGTTTTTCAGATTCTGTGAGCTCCGACGGTGCCTTTCCCATAAGTCTGATATTTCCATCGTCATAACTGATAAGCCCCAGCGAAGCTTTAAAGGTCGTACTCTTTCCAGCCCCGTTTTCTCCTACCAGTCCTGTGATACATCCTTGTTCCACCTTCATGGAACAGTTCAGGGTGAAATCTTTATATTTCTTTACCAACCCGTTAATTTCCAGCATCATCTAGTCCTCCATTATCAACTCAAATAACTCCCGGATTTCTTCATCCGTAAGCCCGCATCTGCGGCCTTTCTGAACAGCATTATCAAGGTCTTCCTCAACTTCTCTGCGCTGTTCCTCTTTCATCCTCTCTTTGTTCGCCGCGGCAACATAGCTTCCCTTGCCGTGAACCGTGACCGTATAGCCTTCCTGCTCAAGATTATCGTACGCTTTCTTAACAGTCAGGGCACTGATCTTTAATTCTTTTGCAAGAGTACGGACAGAGGGGAGTGCGTCATTTTCTTTCAGATCTCCTGCTGTGATCTTTGCTTTGATCTGATCCATGATCTGTTCATATATAGGTACCATTGATGAACTGTTGATTATAATCTTCATATGTGTCCTCCTCTTGATAAACAGTATATAACAGTATAGAACTGTTGTCAACTGTTATATACTGTTTATTGACAAAATAAAAAGGACAGCGTATTATATCCGAACTCTTCGTTCTTCAATACGCTGCCCTCTGTCAGTATTTTATTCTTCTGTCTTTGCTCCGAGAAATTTCTGCATCACTTCAGAAAATTCTTTCATCTCTTTATTCATCATCACAGGCAGGCCTGTCCTGCTGTTAAGGAAACAGTGTCTCGTCGTCCCGTATGCGCTTAAAGCTCCGCCCTCCGACATATTGTAGATGTCATATCTCAGTGTGAACTTCAGCTTTCCAAACTCCTGAAGGCTCACAACAATCTTCACTTCATCGTCGAATTTCACACTCTTCTTGTACTCACACTCTGCATGGAGTACCGGGCTGATATATCCCATTTCCTCAAAGCGCCGATATGGATATCCCATCTGATTCAGCATATCGATACGCGCCTCTTCCATCCAGCGGATATAATTTGCATGATGGATAATTCCCATCTGATCCGTCTCATAATACCTTGCCTTTAACATATATGGTTTCATTTTTGTCTCCTTTCCAAAGACGCCTGGCACTCCTTAGATTTCACGCACAGCGTCACCGATATTTCTCACTCCTACCAGTTTGATCCCTTTTATCCCTTTTACCATCTTAAGTGATACTTCCGGAAGGATGCATGTCTCGAATCCCAGCTTTTTCGCCTCTGCCACGCGCTGTTCCGGCATATTTACCGCACGCACCTCGCCGCTCAAGCCGACTTCGCCAAACACGATCGTCTTTTCATCAATGGGCCGGTTGCGGAAGCTTGACACGATCGCCATCACGATCCCGAGATCAATGGCCGGCTCATTCATTCGGATTCCTCCTGCAATATTAACATAGGCATCGGAATTACCCAGAGCCATCCCCAGCCTTTTCTCCAGGACTGCCATGAGCAGATTGACACGGTTATAGTCTGTTCCCGCCGCTGTCCTCCTCGGCATCCCGAAATTGCTCTGGCAGACAAGGGCCTGGATTTCGATCAGGATGGGCCGTGTTCCCTCTATGGAACACGCCACGACAGAACCGGATGCATTTTCCGGACGCCCGCTCAGCATGTATTCCGAAGGGTTCTCCACTTCTGCAAGCCCGGTCTGCTGCATCTCGAATACACCGATCTCATTCGTGGAACCGAAACGGTTCTTCACCGCCCGCAGGATCCGGTAGGAAGCATGGCGGTCACCCTCGAAGTACAAAACAGTATCCACCATATGTTCCAGCACCCTCGGGCCGGCAACCGTTCCCTCTTTCGTCACATGTCCCACGATAAAGACAGGAATACACAGTCCCTTTGCAAGCTGCAGGAAGATATTGGTGGACTCTCTGACCTGAGAGACACTGCCCGGAGCGGACGAAACCTCTTCACTGTACATAGTCTGTATGGAATCAATGACAACAAGCTGCGGGCGTTCTTTCTCGATCACGCCGCGGATGATTTCAAGATTTGTCTCACACAAAAGATACAGATTCGAAGAAAAATCTCCCATCCGGTTTGCCCGGAGTTTGATCTGGGCCTGAGACTCCTCTCCGGAAATATATAAAACTTTCTTATCTTTGGAAAGCATTCGGCAGACCTGAAGGAGCAGCGTAGATTTTCCGATCCCGGGATCGCCTCCCACCAGCACGAGCGATCCGGGCACGATCCCGCCGCCCAGCACACGGTCCAGCTCGTGGATGCCCGTTTTACATCTTGCATCGTCGTCCGCAGTCACTTCTGTCAGCGGTACGACTTTCGCGTCTCTTACAGATTCCCTGACCGAACGGGCCGATGCGGTTGTCCCCTTCGTGATCCCGCTGCCTGTCGTTTCTTCTACAAATGTATTCCACTCCCCGCACGCCGGACACTGACCGAGCCATTTCGACTCTTCGTGTCCGCAGTTCTGGCAGAAGAATATCGTCTTTTTCCCTTTTGCCATCTTACGTTTCCTTTTCTGTCACCTTGGAAATAATTCTTACGAAAGTCTGACCGGCATATACCTCAAAACAGGGTGGATAATCATCCACCCTGCTGCCAGATCAAACAGATCAACACTTTACTACTTTTACCGGAACATTCTGATCTGCAGAGAGTTCCACACTCACACTGAGCTTTCCGCTCAGATTCGTACTCATCTTTCCTGCCGATGCACCGTCGATAAACACCTCATATTCACTCTCCGGCTCCAGCTCCAGTGTAAACTGTACATCGCCTCCGGCAGAAACCATAAAAGCGACCTCGCTCTCTGTTGTCCCAAAATTTTCCACAGCGCTTCCCGGCACCGACTCGTATACGAACATTCCATTCTTCTCAAGCTTCGTGATCTCCGCGAATGTCTTTACCTTATAGATATCACCCTCAAATTCAAAGTTATCTTTCTTTGTCTTTGCCGTGAGGGTGTAGTCCCCAAAACTGAGTGTTCCATCGTTTTCTGCGCGCAATAACTCTTTTACCGCTGCCATCTTGTGTTTCCTCCTAAGTATCTCATCTGCGTATTTTATTGTACGATGCCTCAGGCATCACCGATATCGATATTATAATATAAAGTAATATTTTTTTCTACTGGCAAATAAACCGGATTTCTTTTTTTGATGCTCCGGCCTCTACATGGTCTCCCGCTTTCACTTCACCGTTCAATATCGCATCTGCAAGCTTATCTTCCAGTTCAGTCTGGAGCGCACGCCTAAGCGGTCTTGCGCCGTACTTTGCGTCGGTTCCCTTCTCCACGATCAGATTTTTCGCCGACTCACGGAGTGTAAGGTGTATATTGAGCTGATCTTCCAGACGTTTTGTGAAGTCGCGGCACAACAGGGTCACTATCTTCTTCATATGTGTCTTATCCAGGGCATGGAACACGATCGTCTCATCGATACGGTTTAAGAATTCCGGACGGAAGATCATCTTTACTTCGTCCATTACGTTCTGTTTCATCCGTTTATAATCGCCGGCAGAATCTTCCTTTGTGGCGAATCCCAGTTTCTTCGGCTCCACGATCGCTTTCGCCCCGGCATTGGAAGTCATGATGATGACTGTATTGGAGAAATCAACTTTTCTTCCCTGCGAATCAGTGATATGACCGTCGTCCAGCACCTGAAGCAAGATGTTGAACACATCGGGATGTGCTTTCTCGATCTCATCAAACAGAACAACCGAATACGGGTGTGTCCTCACCTGATCACTGAGCTGTCCGCCCTCCTCGTGTCCTACATATCCCGGAGGAGAACCGATCATCTTGGCAACAGAATGTTTCTCCATATATTCCGACATGTCTACACGGATCATTGACTCTTCATTCCCAAACAGTGCTTCCGCCAGCGCTTTTGATAATTCTGTCTTTCCGACCCCCGTAGGTCCGAGAAAGAGGAACGATCCGATCGGGCGGCGGGGATCCTTTAAGCCCACACGTCCTCTCTTGACCGCACGTGCCACAGCGCTGACTGCCTCGTCCTGACCGATGACCCGCTTATGGAGAACGCTTTCCAGTTTCTTCAGCCGGTCGGCGTCGCTCTCTGCAAGTTTCTGCACAGGTACTTTTGTCCACGCGGAAACTACCTCCGCAATGTCTTCCTCTGTCACAGAAGGCTGTCTGGATGAAGTCTTTTTCTGGAAACGTTTCTTTACCTCTTCCAGTTTTTTCTCCACCTGTTCCTGCTCCTTCTGCACAAGAGAAGCCTCCGCGAAATCCCCTCGCCGGATACTCTCCTCTTTCTGCTGCATAAGTTCTTTCAGAGAATCTTCCATAGCAGTCAGATTATCCGGTACTTTATAACCTTTAAGGCTCACTTTTGAGCACGCCTCATCCAGAACGTCGATCGCTTTGTCCGGAAGATTCCTGTCCGTGATATACCGCTCCGACATCTGAACTGCAGCTTCCAGCGCTTTCTCTTCGATCATGACTTTATGATGAGATTCATATTTTTCTTTTAATCCTCCAAGGATCGCCAGACACTGCTCCTTTGTCGGCTCCTCCACGGATACGGGCTGGAAACGTCGTTCCAATGCTGCGTCTTTTTCAATATATTTTCGGTATTCAGCAATCGTCGTCGCACCGATGAGCTGCAGCCCGCCTCTTGCAAGAGACGGCTTGAGGATGCTGGACGCATCGATCGCCCCTTCTGCTCCTCCTGCGCCGATCATCGTATGGATCTCATCGAGAAACAGGATCACGTTTCCACTGGATTCCACCTCGGCGATCAGTCCTTTCATACGCTCTTCAAACTCTCCACGGTACTTGGAACCTGCGATCAGACCCGGCAGGTCAAGCGTATAGATTCTCTTGTCTTTCATTTTCTCCGGAACTACACCAGATGCAATCCGCTGTGCAAGTCCTTCGATGATCGCTGTCTTTCCCACACCCGGTTCTCCGACCAGGCACGGATTGTTCTTTGTTCTGCGGCTTAATACCTGCATAAGACGGTGCATTTCTTCCTCTCTGCCCACCACCGGGTCGAGTTTTCCTTCCTCTGCTCTCGCCGTCATATCTGTACAGAACTGATCCATCATAGAATGGGAACTTTTCCCGTCCTCCTGCAGTTCATCCTGATACTCTTTCGGGTCCACACCCACTGCTGTCATAATATCCTGAAATATTTTCTGGAGATTAATATTAAGTGTGATCAAGATCCGGGTAGCCACACAGTCCACATCCCGGATCATCGACAGCAGCAGATGCTCTGTCCCTGTGTCCGTCGTGTGCAGCCTGTGCGCTTCCTTTGCACTGTTCTCAAGAATATCTTTATAGCGCGGACTCTCCGCCGGCCTGCTTTTCACCGGAGTCTCTGTCTGCGGCACGATCAGCTCGTCCATGAGCTGATAGATCTTCTCTTCCTCAACGCCGTTTCGCGCAAGGATCTGGCCTGCCACTCCGGAATACTCCTGCCGGAGCCCCAGCAGAAGATGCTCCGTCCCGATGTAGGGATGCTGCATCTCCTTTGCCTTTTTGGCCGCATATTTGATGGCGTTCTCCGCCTGATTCGTATATGATATATGCATAATTCCTCCTCATGAACTATTTCAGCGCCAGTAAATGCTGACGCTGTTTTTCAATGTCCCGCATTTGTAACCCGGGTCATTCATAATCATCAAATATGTCATCCACCAGATCGTGTACCTCCTGACGGGAAATATTTTTGCAGCATCCGCGTGCAAGCACGATCCTGAGTTCGCGCCTCATCTCCTCTAACTGCTCCATCTTGTCAACATCAAGGGCGATCACTGCCCCGCGTCTCTTGTCAAGACTGATATAGCCCTCCCGCTTCAATACACTGTATGCCTTATTTACCGTATGCATATTTACACCGATCGTATCTGCGAGCTGACGTACCGACGGAAGAGAATCTCCTTCATGGATCACAGATGTCGCAATCCCCATAATGATCTGGTTGCAGAGCTGGATATAGATTGCCTCATCACTGTCAAAATCAACTTCTATGATCATAGTAAGCTCCTTTCTCTGGTGTGTTATAGACATGATAGCACAGTTGGATCCTTCTGACAAGAAAAACAGACTCCCTCGGCCGCATCAGACCCATTGTATAAAATACTCCCGGCAGGTTTTTTATTGTTTTTCCAGCAGTTCCTGTGCAATAGGATCTTCAGCATCCAGAATAACTACTCTCCTGTTCTTTTTTGCTTCTGACTCCACAAAATTTCCGTTTCCGTCAATATCCTTTCCTCTCGTAAAAGGATCCTGTTCATATCCGAGTCCGATCGACTTCAGCTGAGATTCCGGCACGTCATAAGTATTGATAAGAAGTTCTTTCACCGCCTCGGCGCGTTTTTCCGAAAGATCGACCGAGGACGCCTGATCACCGTAGGTCGCCGTTGTTCCGGCGATCATCACAGAATGGTCCGGTGCTGCAAGTATCGCCTCCGCAACAGGCTTTAAGACTTCCTCCGCTTTTTCACCACATTCTCTCCCGGGTCTTCTCCGGCATCTTCTGTTGACCGGACTGCGTTTTCATCTTCCTGTTCATCCTGTATATTTTCCTGGGTGGCTGCCGTCTTATCTTCTCCTGACAGGATATTTGTCTTTTTTAATACAAATATACAAACGACCAGAGCTATGACAACAAGCACTGCACATGCGATACAGATAATGATTTTTTTCTTCACAATATTTCCCCCCGATTCTGTTTTTAATGATCAAAAAGAGAACGTTTTTCTCCCTGCCCGCAACCCGGGATGACCACGTTCTCCGACATATATATCTTTCTATATTGTATTTTTTCCTCCGCTAACTGTCAATGCCTTTCTTTCGGGAACTGCATCTCTATCCTGGTTCCCCTGCCCGGCGTACTCTCGACACTGACTTTCGCCCCGTGGAGGAGTGCGCCGTGTTTTACGATGGACAGCCCCAGTCCGGTACCTCCGCGCTCTTTGGAATGGCTCTTATCCACTCTGTAAAAGCGCTCAAATATACGCTCATGATGCTCCTCTGGTATCCCGATTCCGGTATCAGATACAGTGATCTTAGGTCCGTCGAGAGTATTGCCGACCCACACAGATACACGGCCGTACTCGTTATTGTACTTTATTGCATTCTCGCACACATTATAGATCATCTCATCCAGGATCTGACGGATCCCGAAATATTTCACCGGTTCACCGGTCACTTCCATGCGGATACTCTTCTGGGAAGCCTGCGGGGAAAGGCGGCTGATGATCTCTCTCGTCAATTCATAAAGATCCACGTCCTGCTTCTCGAGCTCTACCGATTCCTCGTCAAGTTTCGACAGTTTGATAATATCTTCCACAAGGGTGATCAGCCTCCGTGCCTCTTTATAGATCCGCTCGGAAAAAAGCGGGATATCCTGCGGGCGCACCATGCCGTTTTTCATGATCTCCGCATAGCCGGATATAGATGTAAGAGGCGTCTTCAGCTCATGGGAAACATTGGCAGAGAATTCTTTTCGCATATTGGATACCGCTTCTTTCTCCTTGTTCTGCCTGTCCATCGCCTCCAGGAACGGAGTCAGTTCGTCGTATGTCTCATTATCCAGCGGATGTTCCAGATCCAGGTCATAGATCGGCTTTACCAGACGTCTGGTCTGCCATTTTGCCATAAAATATGCCAGGATCAGCATAATAGCGGCAAGCCCTGCCATGACCGGCAGATTACCAAGCGCGGTCCTGACCAGACCATCCATTGACTTGGAGGCGCGCAGCACCGTCCCGTCATCCAGGAGAAGGGCATAATAATACATTTCCTGACCGACAGTGTCTGACATCCTGACGTCTTCTCCTTCTCCTTCTGCCAGGGCTTCTTTTACTTCCTTCCTGCCACTGTGGTTCTCCAGAGTACTGCTGTCTCTTCGCGTATCATAGAGGACATCCCCTTTTGCGTCGATCTGTGTTACACGTGTCGTCCAGTCAACGTCGTCCATCTCTTCAAGATACTGCGCGCCGGATATATTGATCGCAGCCTGTATATACCTGGCTTCCTGTCTGACTTCTGACTCAAGTGTAGACAGATTGGTGTTATATGTGATCAATGTTAATATAATATAAGAAAGAAGCAGGGTGACAGCAAGCACCATCACCATACTTCTCTGGATTTTCTTTCTCATGCAGCTCCTCCGACACGGTATCCGACTCCGCGGACAGTCTGTATGATCTCTCCTTTTTCGCCGAGCTTCTGACGCAGTGTCCTGATATGAACATCTACCGTTCTCGTCTCGCCGTCAAAATCATAGCCCCATATCTCTGTCAGAAGCTGGTCTCTCGTCAGCACAATCCCCTGATTGCGCATCAGTTTTTCAAGCAGTTCAAACTCTTTGAGAGTCAGTGAGATTTCTTTGCCGTCTACCGTCACTTCATGTTTTTTTACATCCATATGAACTCCTGCCGTCTCCATATCCATCCGGTCCTCGACTTTTCCGCTTCGTCTGAGCACTGCCTTGATACGCGAGACAAGCTCCATCATTCCGAAAGGTTTTGTCACATAGTCATCCGCTCCGGAATCCAGGCCGACCACCTTGTCGTACTCTGAACCTTTTGCAGTCACCATGATCACCGGGATCCCTTTGGTCTTCGGAGAGGATTTCAGTTTCTTCAACAGTTCCAGCCCGTCGTCGCCGGGGAGCATGATATCAAGCAAAATAAGCTCCGGCGTATCAAACGCCAGAGCCTCCATAAAAGCAGAACCGTCTGCGAAACCTCTGGCCTTAAGACCTGTTGTCTCTAATGTATATATTACAAGTTCGCGGATATTGTCGTCATCTTCCACGCAATATATCATCTTTTCAGTTCTCCTTCTCAGTATATCGTATATTTAATAAATCTTTGTCCGCCTTATCTGGTCTGCTGCCCTGCAGCAGTCCGCCGCAGACTAACTCTCGTGTATGATCGCGCTGTCTTTGTGTACGCCTGTGATAGAGAATTCCACCCACTCAGCGATATTTGTCGCATGATCTCCGATACGCTCAAGATATTTTGTCACCATGATCAGGTCAAAGATCCTCTTGCCGTTCTCACCTTTCTCTTCTTTAATGAAGTCGATCATCTCATCACGGACTTCCTCGAAATACTGGTCGATCTCATCGTCAGCCTTCATAACACTCTGTGCCAGTTCAAGATCCCGGTTCACATAAGCGGTGACGCTGTTGCGGACCATTTTGCTGACTTCTGATGCCATCGTACCGATCACATGGATTTCGTCCGTCGCCGCAACTCCCTTGGAGGAAATGATGATCTCTGCAATATCGGATGTCTGGTCTCCGATACGCTCCATATCCGTGATCATCTTAAGCGCTGCCGAAATCCTTCTGAGATCCTTGGCAACCGGCTGCTGCTGGAGCAGAAGCTTTAAGCACAGTCTCTCGATATCTTTTTCGATCTGATCGATCTCTTCATCCTCTGAGATAATAATTTTTGCCTGCTCGATGCTGCCGTCTTTGAGCGCCTGTGTAGCTTTTGCGATCGCAGTCTCGCAGAGTTCTCCCATATGTGTAAGCTGCTCGTCAAGTAAGTGCAGCTGCTCATCAAACTTATTACGCATGATTTAACCGAACCTCCCTGTGATATAGTCTTCTGTTCTTTTATCAGACGGTATAGAGAATAATTTTTCTGTATCGTTGTACTCTACAACTTCTCCGAGCAGGAAGAAGGCTGTATTATCAGATACACGGACCGCCTGCTGCATGTTATGTGTGACCATGACTATAGTATAGTCTTTTTTCAACTCCATCGCAAGGTCTTCGATCTTGGATGTAGAAATCGGGTCAAGAGCTGATGTAGGCTCATCCATCAGGAGCACTTCCGGCTCTACCGCAAGGGCCCTGGCGATACAGAGTCTCTGCTGCTGTCCGCCTGACATGCCAAGCGCGCTCGTTTTCAGTCGGTCTTTACACTCGTCCCAGATTGCAGCATTACGCAGTGACTTTTCAACGATATCGTCCAGCTTTGCCTTGGAGCGGATACCGTGTGTCCTCGGTCCGAATGCAATATTATCATAAATGCTCATCGGGAAGGGATTCGGCTTCTGGAATACCATTCCGACGCGCTTTCTTAACATATTTACGTCCATACCCTTGAAAATATTCTCGCCGTCCAGAAGGATCTCGCCATCGATGCGGCATCCTTCCACGAGGTCATTCATACGGTTGATGGATTTCAGAAGAGTAGATTTACCGCAGCCGGAAGGTCCGATGAAAGCGGTGATCTTATTTGCTTCGATCTCAAGATTTACATTCTTCAGGGCTTTGAAATCACCGTAATATAAATCCAGATTCTTTATACTTAACTTAGACATTTCCTTTCCCTTTCTTTTACGCTTTCGTAAGTTTTCTTGCAATAAAACTTGACAGTGCGTTGATACCCACTACAAGTACGAGCAGGATTACTGCTGTTGCATACGCCTGATCCATGTAAAGACCCTCACTTGAGAGTACGTACATATGAAGAGCCAGAGTACGTCCGGATCCCATTATGCTGTCCGGGATCTGAGCCACGGTTCCTGATGTATACATCAGGGCTGCTGTCTCACCGACGATACGTCCGATGGCAAGGATCACACCTGCGAGCACACCCGGGATCGCGGACGGCAGCACGATACGGAATACGGTACGGAGCTTTCCGGCTCCGAGTCCGAAGCTTCCCTCGCGATAGGAATCAGGGACCGCTTTCAGGGCCTCCTCTGTAGTCCTCATGATCAGCGGAAGGATCATGATCGCGATGGTAAAGGCACCTGCCAGAAGGGAGAATCCCCATCCAAGCGTATTTACGAAGAACAGCATACCGAAGAGTCCGTATACGATAGACGGGATACCCTGGAGCGTCTCCGTTGTAAGGCGAATGACCTCAACGAATTTGTTTCCCCTTTTTGCATACTCTACGAGGAAGATCGCAGAGAAGATTCCAAAAGGAACCGCAATGATAAGGGATAACAGCGTCATAATGATCGTATTTACGAAAGCCGGCACTACCGACGCATTTTCAGAACTGTATTCCAGTGAAAAAAGTGACGGAGTGATGTGCGGCACACCATTGATCAGGATATATGCGATCAGGAAGATCAGCACGGCAAATGTGATGATCGCTGCCAGCATCACGAGCAGCATCACTACCAATGATCCCGGATGTTTCAGATATGTCCTGAACTTATCTCCTATCGTGGTCTTATTGACCATATTGATTTCTGTCTGTTTACTCATGATCCGCCCCCCTCTTCAGTAATGCTACGCTTAAGTTGATGATGAGGATGAATACGAAGAGCACAACTCCTGTTGCGATCAGCGCTTCTCTGTGAAGGCCTGTCGCATAACCCATCT
>MHCFR00700__coassemble_582_pt1 | contig 27896 bp, 26 predicted proteins | sample MHCFR00700__metabat2_low_PE_034 | metagenome-assembled genome bin MHCFR00700 | reverse complement strand
AGAAATTCATTGGCATATGGCAGGCAAATATATTTTTACCGTTTAAAACTGGCTGCAGTAAATCATTATTGAAAACAACACTTTATTCTGCTAAAATCTAATAAGGTGAAGGAGTGAGGAGATCCATGAGTTTAACAATTCCGATCGAAACTTCTGCAAGACATATCCATATCACGCAGGAAGATTTTGAGACGCTTTTCGGGGCGGGGGCAAAACCCACATTTGCAAAAGAATTAAGCCAGCCCGGTCAGTATGCCTGCAGGGAAAGGCTGACCGTTGCCGGGCCGAAAGGAAGATTTGAAAAGGTCGTCATACTCGGGCCATGCCGCAGGGAAACACAGGTGGAAATTTCTGTCACAGATGCGAGACGTCTGGGCATTAAAAGCGTGATCCGGCAGTCCGGTGATCTGGAAGGCACCCCGGGATGTACTCTGATCGGGCCAAAAGGGAAAATCGAACTGGAAAAAGGTGTCATCGTAGCCAAACGCCACATCCATATGACCCCCGTTGATGCCATACGTGCTCACGTAAAAGACAACGATATCGTATTTGTCATTACAACGAGTTATGAACGTTCCCTGATCTTTTCTGATGTCGTTGTAAGAGTCAGCCCGTCTTACTCACTCGCCATGCATGTAGATACGGATGAGGCGAATGCCTTCGCCAATGAAGATAATCCTACAGGCGTGATACTAAAACTGTTCAACGGACATACCTACAGTCTCCAGTCCTGGGCTGATGAGCTGCAGTCCGGTATCCACCGGTAAGAGAAATAAAACGGAGTATATAAAATATGTTTATTCTTATTTTTGAGCAGCTTTTGAAGATGTTCTTCATCATGGTGCTCGCATTTGTATGTTTCAAAATCGGTCTGGTGGATCAGACCGGAAATAAAACTGTTTCAAATCTCCTCCTTCTGGTCGTCAATCCGGTCCTGATCATCACCGTCTATCAGACGAAATATGATCCTGCACTGGTCCGGGGGCTTCTGCTTGCTTTCGCAGCGGCTGCTGCCACCCATGTCCTCGGCATCCTGATCTCAACCGCATTGATCCGTCCCAAAATCGATACTGACTACAGCATTGAAAGGTTCAACGCCATGTATTCCAACTGCGGTTTCATCGGCATCCCGCTGATCGGAAGCGTACTCGGCGATACAGGTGTCTTTTATCTGAGTGCATATATGGTCATGTTCAACCTGTTTTCATGGACTCATGGTGTTATTTTGATGGAGAAAAGATTTTCCTTCAAGAATCTCGAAGAAGGACTTGTATCTCCTATGTTCATCGCAACACTGATCGCAGTACTTTTGTTCTTTTTACAGCTGGAAATCCCGTCAGTCCTTCTGGATTCGATGAACTACATCGCGGATATGAACACGCCTCTTGCCATGATGGTGGCAGGCTTCTCCGTCGCTCAGGCTGATCTTAAGAAGATGTACCGGAATTTACGGCTTTATTATGCCTCCGCGATCAAGCTGATCATTTTCCCGCTCTGCTCGATAGCTCTGCTGATGCTGTTCCGTCTGCCATCTGTAATATCCATGACGATCCTGATCGCCGCTGCCTGCCCGTCAGCCACGACCGGCACAATGATGGCGATCCGATATAAACAAAATTATACCTATTCCTCGGAAATCTTTTCTATGACGACCATGTTCGCTGTAATAACGATGCCGGTGCTGGTCCTTATCGCCGAACAGATATTGTGACGAAAAAGTAACAGAAAAAGTGCGGATGACCGGCACCCGCACTTTTTCTGTACTTCTCTTTACTCTACACTTTTCAGCGACTCTACCATATTGATCTTCTTCAGCTTAAAATACATCACTCCGTTTACCAGCAGGGAGAACAGGATCGTCAAAAGGAATCCGTATATAAAACTGCTCAGATCGATATTACGCCCGAACATGACCGACTCAATCTCTACCGTGACAATGATGAATCCATGCAGGAACTTCCCGAGAACGATGCCAAAAACGGCTCCCAGAACTGTCAGGACGATATTCTCCCTGTACACATACATTGCCACCTCACCATTGTAGAATCCCAGCACTTTCAACGTTGCCAGTTCTCTCTGGCGTTCCGTAATATTAATATTATTGAGATTGTACAGCACCACAAATGCAAGCATACCCGCAGATATGATGAGCACGACGATCACTTCGTCCAGTGCGCCCAGCATATTGTCTACCTGCTCCCTCAGATCAGTCGTGTAGCTTACACTCAGCGCTCCCGGAAGCGTAAGCGCCTCCTCGCCGATACGTTCCGCCTCCTCTGTGATGCGGTCAGCGGTTTTATAAAAGATGGAATTATAATCCGGCTGCTCCCCATACACTTTTTCATAATATGCAGGCGTCATGTACAGATAATGGCTCATGTAATTTTCACAGACAGCGCTGATCTCCACTTCAAGGTCTCCCCTGTCCTCATCACGGATCGTGATCGTATCACCAGGTTCCACGTCCAGCTCCGTCGCCATCTTTTCCGTAAGAACAGCGCCCGAATCATCCAGTTCATACTTTTCATTTGTTACACGGTCCTGAAGCACCACAAATTCAGAAAACTCTTCTACGTTTTTCGGTACATCAAGATAGACATCATGCCATTCTTCTCCATTTCCGACCGTGATCTGGCTCAGGATCCCTTCCGTGGAGCCGGCCATTTTACTGTCCTTTTCAAGTGTCGAGATGATGCTGCCTTTTTCTTCCTCAGTTGCATCGTCACTCAGTATAATGTTTCCGTCATAAAGCTGGATCTCCCCGTATTGAATATCGACAATGGCAAAAATAGAATCTTTTAAGCCGAATCCGACAAGCATGAGGGCCATACAGCCTCCTATGCCAAATATCGTCATAAACAAACGTTTCTTGTAACGTACAAGATTCCGGATACTCGCTTTCCACGAAAAGTTCAGCCGCTTCCATATAAACTTCACGCGTTCCAGCATCACTCTCTGCCCCTGTTTCGGAGTCGGCGGCCGCATCAGCTCTGCTGCCTGTTCTTTTAGTTCCTTGTAGCACGAAAATATCGTTGCAAGAAGCGTACTTGCCAGCGCTGCTGCCGCTGCACCCAGACCGTACTCAAGATTATATGGTATGTTAATGTTGCTCATATGCTGGTACATGATCCCGTATGCATTGATGATAATATATGGAAATACTTTCTCACCGAACAGAATTCCGACTACACTTCCGGATACGGTTGCCAGCAGTGCGTATCCGAGATACTTGCCCGCAATAGAATGTCTCTCATACCCCAGCGCCTTGAGTGTCCCTATCTGCGTCCTCTGCTCTTCCACCATACGGGTCATAGTCGTCAGACTGATAAGCGCAGCCACAAGGAAAAATATCGCAGGGAACACTTCTCCGATAGCCCGCATACGGTCTGCATTCTCTCCGTATCCGGTATAATCCGGCAGATTGGACCTGTCATATATGTACCACTCGGGCTTCTCGAGATCATTGATCTCGTTTTCCGCATCCGCAAGCTCTTCTTTCGCATCCGCGATCTTCTGTTCTCCGTCTGCGATCTCTGCTTCCGCCTCTGCTTCTCCCTCGTAATATTCTTCCCAGCCGTCCGCGATCTCTGCTTCCGCCTCTTCAAGCTGCGCTTCTGCATCAGCGAGTTCCTGCTCTCCTGCAGTGATCTGATCCCAGCCGCTATTGATCTGTTCCTGCCCGGATTCCAGTTCTGCCTTCGCTGAATCAATCTGGTCCTGCGCCTGCGCGATCGCCGCCTCGCCTTTCTGTATCTCTTCGTACATGGCATTGAGCGTAGCCATTGTCACATCGTCCGTTGCGCCGCTGGCTGCAAGGGCATTATACTGTTCTTTCGCCGCGTTCAACTGGTCGATCTGATCATTCAGGGCGTCAATATTGGCGTTCAGCTCTTCCTGTCCCTGATCCACCTCTGCCTGACTGTCCGTAAGCTGCTGGCGCGACGCTTCAAGTTGTTCTTTCGATGATTCGATTTCCTGCCATCCGTTGTCCACCTCTTCCTGGGCATCGGCAAGCTGCCGGCGCGCATCTGCAAGCTCTTGTTCCGCTTCAGCCTTCCCATCCTCTAATTCTGTTTCCGCGTCTGCAACTTGCTGCCGTGCATCCTCAAGAGCTTCATTTGCCTCATCCACGATCTCGTCATACCGTATCTGCTCACGTTCCGCCCGGATTGCCTCGATTGCATCCATCACTTCCTGAACACGGTCGTCATACGCATCCGTAAAAGCTGTCATCTCTTTGGCACCGTCCACCTGTGCATAAATCTCAGTATAGACATCCAGAGAAAAACTGTCTTCAGGAACTACAATAAATGCTGCCACACTGCCGTTGCCGATCGTCGTACTCCCTCTCTGGAAAGAAATATAATTCGGACTGCTCACCGTACCAGTGATCGTAAACGTATCAGTCTTCAGTGTATCTGTGATATCATCATCGCCGCCGCTTGAAAAAGTGATCTCATCTCCGATCTCAAGGCTGCTTTCATTTAGATAGTCCACATCAACCGCACACTCATCTTCTGCCTCCGGAAGCCTCCCGCCCTCCAGCTGCACCTGATTCATCTCCGGCAAAAGCGACATCACATGTATCGCGATCTGGTTATCCCCTTCCGAACACAGTACATCAACAGAATAGCTTCCTTCCACAGCCGCTACGCCGCCTGCGTCTTCGATCGCCTGCAGATCATCATCCGTGAGTCCCATTGTACTGATCACTTCTATGTCCATCATATTCTTATCGTCAAAATAAGCATCCCCTGAATAGCGCATATCCGGCTCCGATGCACGGATTCCGGAAAAGAAAGCACAGCCGATCGCAACAATGAAAAAAATGGACATAAAACGCCCGAGACTGCGTCTTATCTCCATATAAAAGTCCTTTCTCAACGCTTTTTTCTTCATCTGCCGTTACCCTACCATTCTATATCATCGATCGATACCGGATGCTCATTGAGCTCCATCTGTGAGACCTGACCGTTCTTAATATGTATCAGTCGGTCCGCCATAGGAGCGATCGCCTGATTATGCGTGATCACGATCACTGTCATTCCCCGCTCCCGGCACATATTCTGCAGAAGTTTGAGAATTGCTTTTCCCGTATTGTAATCAAGAGCGCCTGTCGGCTCATCACAGAGCAGCAGCTTGGGATTTTTTGCCAGTGCCCTTGCGATCGAGACTCTCTGCTGTTCACCCCCGGACAACTGTGCCGGAAAATTATTCAGCCTGTCTCCCAGCCCCACTTCCTCCATCACTTTTCTCGCATCCAGCGGATCCCTGCATATCTGAAGAGCCAATTCTACATTTTCAAGAGCAGTCAGATTCGGCACCAGATTATAGAACTGAAAAACAAAGCCGATATCTTCCCGTCTGTATTCTGTCAGCCGTCTCGGATTGTAAGCAGTGATCTCATCTCCGTCTACAAGAAGGGTTCCGCTTGTAGCGGTATCCATCCCGCCAAGGATATTGAGCACTGTCGTCTTGCCCGCACCACTGGGCCCGACAATAACGACAAACTCTCCTTTATCAATCGAGAAACTGATATTATCCGCAGCACGGATCTCGATCTCTCCCATCTTATAAATCTTCGTAATATCCTGCAATTTGACAAAATCTTTCATATGTACTGCTCCTGTACTGTTTCCGCTCTTATGAAAATCAAAGCGGATACTCTGGATGTATCCGCTCTGTTTAATTCTCTGTATTTAATTATAACATGGAACTCACATAAAGTTGAGAACTTTCCCGTAATTTCAGATTATTTTCACACTTTTTTATATTCCGCATTAAGCTTTGCCGAAAACCGGAACAGTACAAGTCCGATCAGGAACATTACCGACAGCGCGCTCACACCGATATTGATACTTCCCGTCAGCTGACTTAAGACAGAGACCAGCGCTGTGCCTATGACAGAAGCACCTTTCCCGCATATGTCGTAGATTCCGAAGAATTCTCCTGACTTCTCCGCCGGGATGATCTTCGCGAAATAAGAGCGGGACAGTGCCTGTATCGTTCCCTGGAACATACCTACCAGTACTGCCAGCAGCCAGAAATCAAACTGCGTATCCAGCCAGTATGCATATACTGCGATGCAGAAATACGCCGCAATACAGATCGTAATGACCGTTTCAGGTCTTACTTTCTTCACAAGCCTGCTGAAGATAAGGACGCACGGAAAGGCAACGATCTGCGTCACCAGCAGTGCCAGAAGCAATCCTGTGCTATCCAGTCCCAGTGCCTGCCCGTAAGCTGTTGCCATGTCGATCACTGTATAAACACCATCAATGTAGAAGAAGAACGCCAACAGGAAAACAAAGATATGTTTCTGCTTTGTCAGGTCGATAAACGTCCTGCCCAGACGTCTGAAGCTGTTTCTCACTACGTGCTCTCCCGCCTCGGAAAAATACTTCTGCCGGTAGGAACGCAGAAGCGGTATGGAAGAACACAGCCACCAGACTGCCGTGATAATAAATGCAAGGATCATGGAAGTCTGTGTACCCAGCCCCACACTTCCGCCGCCCAGTACGATCACAAGACTGATCACAAAAGGAATGCAGCTTCCGATGTATCCCCACGCATACCCGTGTGAAGAAACCGAATCCATACGCTCCGGCTCAGTCACATCCGTCAGCATGGCATCATAGAATACAAGGCTGGCCGAATATCCCGTCTTCGCAAGGACAAAGATCACCAGGAACCATAGCCACGAGGACAGGAAACCAAGCACGATACATCCGAATACTCCCACGCCCATAGCGGCAGAAAAAATGATCTTTTTAAAGTTCTTCGTATCTGCAATAGCACCAAGCGTGGGGCCGAGGATCGCCACGATCAGCGTACAGATGGATGTGGCATAGCCCCAGTATGCAAGATAATTTACATCCGATATCCCGGCACTCTCTGCAAGCGAATTAAAATAAATCGGAAAAATCGTGGATACCATCAGGGTAAACGCCGAATTTCCCACATCATAAAGTACCCATTTCTTTTCCAGTGAAGTCAGTTTAAATTTCATGTTTCTCTCATCCCTTTCTGATTTTTCAGGATAATTCCCTGTGACCGGTCCGTCCGTCTGCTGCCATTATTGGCGTATCCGCGTTTTTACAGCCGCAGTTCTTCCCACTTGTCCCCGGCTCCAAACGTGCGGCGAAAACGTTCCGGAAGCTCTGCCCCGTCAAACAACGCTTTCTGATACTGGATGATGAGCCCCGCAGCCAGCGGTACCGCACCTGCATACAGCCGCTTGAGGAGCTGACAGTACTCTTTGCACGCCGGATTCGGCTCGAGACTCATGACCATCCCTTGTTTGTCTTCATAATGCCCGGCCAGTTTCAGGCAGCCGAAGATCAGGTTTCTCTTTGCCTTTCCAGGGGCAAGGAGCACCTTATGGCAGAAGATCATGGAACGCATGGATTTCTCTATAAGCTCCGGCGTCATATCGTTAAAAAACGGAGCGATCACGGAAGCATTCTTCCTGTTCGGATGAATATGGCCTGTCGCCAGATATCGCACCGGATTGATATAGTCTTCCTTGAGCAGCAGACGGTCAAACTCCATCTCGATCTCAGAATGACTGATTCCACTGGTCTGTATCATTTTCTCGATGTACGGATGACACTCACTGTCCAGTGCAAAATGACAGATAAAGCCATATATATAAGCTCTTGCCGCAGCCGGATCCTCTGCTTTTTTGATCACTTCAACGGCATTGCGGAAGAACTCGTCCGACATCTTGTCATGCAGTTCATATCCCTGAGTATTGACCGGGTTTTTCACTAGCGCTTTATAATAAAAAAGAAGGTCAGGTCCGTGTACGCCTATGTCAAACAACTCTCTGTTATTCTCGATGGAATTCTGGAGCGGACGCGGCAGCGCACTGATAACTTCTTTTCCAAATTTATAATGTGCGTATGTTGTAGGCATAGATATTCCCCTTTTCTGTTGCATTTTTTCATGTCATATGCCGTTCGCAGTTTACGGATAAAGGCTGTCCGCAACCATATGACCGGCCATATGTAACATATTATCACATATCCTATGTAAAAAATCCAGTTCTCTATATCTATAGAATGTTAAATTTTTGTATAAGTTCAGCCATGGGGTGGTCCGGGAGAGAAAATCATGCTCGCATGATTTTTCGAGCGGGCAGCTCCATGAGACGAGCGCCCGTATATGCGGAAAACAGCGGCGCAGCCGCAGTAAGCACGTCAGTGCGGTTTTCCGAATGGCGCGGGCTGAACTCTATTTTTTATAAAAGCAATCTTGACTTTTCCCTGCTCCGGTCCTATATTATATATTGTGCAGTCGTTAGTGCACTTTCCGTACAGATTGCTCTGTACTCATAACCAGGGGTTGTACTGGTTTCGACAGGGATCTTGAAGATGGAGAAGCTATCCGCAGGCTGATGCGTCAAATCGCAAACTTAAAATTAAACGCTAACGATAATTACGAATTAGCTGCAGCCTAAATGCTGCATGCCGCTCCTGATGCACTCACACATTGGGAATCCGGTATCAAACATGTGAGAAACGATGTCGGCAAAGCTTTGAGCCGTCAGGCGTAATATGAAGCTACTGAACCTGCAAGGATGTTCGTTTCCGTGCAGCAGAGGGAATGAAAAAGAACGGACTATGATAGTAGAAGTACATGGGATGGGTTTTTGGACGCGGGTTCGATTCCCGCCAGCTCCATTCGCGGCATCTGACCTGAAAGGGTGATGCCGCAATGTTTTTTGATAGTATGGAAACATAGCTCAGCTGGGAGAGCGCTCGCCTGACTAGCGGGAGGTCATGGGTTCGAGCCCCGTTGTTTCCATAAGGGAAGCCGAAGGACCGGCTTCCCGAAATAATAATATATGGGGTATTAGCGCAGTTGGGAGCGCGCAACATTCGCATTGTTGAGGCCACGGGTTCGAATCCCGTATACTCCAGTTTCTTGTTATCTGCTGATATTCAGCTTATTCATCAAAGCTTCCTGAAGCACCTGTGAAAAATTCACCCCCATCGCCATTGCTTCTTCATTCAACCATTCCGGAATACTGAGAGTCTTTTTTACTGCCTTGGAATTATGTTTCTTCTGGTACTCCAACATATCAAACTCTACAATTACCAATATCCCTTCTTCCGGAGTAAGTTTATCAATCTCTGTGGGAGCAGGGATTTCCTCTTTTTCTTCTTTTCTGCTTACCAGAGCAATCCCTAATGCCTCAACTGCCATTTCGTAAGCCTGTGACATATCGTCTCCCTCTGTAAGGCATTCCGGAAAATCTGGAAATGATACCCAAAATCCGCCTTCTTCTGCCTTGTGAAATAATGCAGGATAAAATAATTTATTCATACGCGATACCTCCGTCTTTTCAGGCGCAGGGCTTATTTCAGCCCTGCCTGTTTAAGTATTGCCTGCTCCAGCCCTTTTTTCATGGCTTTGGAGTGATAAGGAACGATTACCGTTCTTCCTGTTGTCGGGTTTTTTAATTTTATGTGTGGACCATTCTGACTGACTTCTTCAAACCCGTTTTCCTTGAGATGTTTTATCATCTCTTTCGGAGTCATTGGCATCTTTTGTATCTCCTTCCCTTATCATGCCTATATTATATCACGTATTTTTACGTGCACCAATCCATTTTACGTTATTTTACGTATTGTCTTTACTTCACCTCCGCCTTACGATACACCCGGTACGTCCCCGGCAGCATGACCGCATACAGACTCAGATACAGTACGAACAGGATCGGAATCGCACCTGTGACTTTCCCGCCCGGCTCATAAAGATTAAATGCTCCTATTGCATAACTGATCTGCAGCAATTGATCCGGCAGCAGCCCCAAGATTTCTGATAACGCATTTACACTGCTCAAAAATGACGGCACAAACAATACAATAAACGGGACTGTCACTGCAAACACAGCAGATCTTGTCTTTGCAGATACCAGCATTGCCAGAGACAAGATAAAAAGACTCCCGGCATATCCGCCCAGCACAGCGAGAAGATATTCCTGAAAATACGTGATATTATAGAAGCTCTTCCAGCCGTCCATCCCGCTCTGTATCATACATGAACCGCCTTCTGCTCCCAATGTTATGAGAATGACCGCCGTATAAAGCAGGATTGCAATCCAGTAGATACCGGACTGCAGGATAAATCCTGCAGCGATCTTGGAGCGGACTCCGCGGTTTCGCCCATACTGTGATGAAAAATATATGGAGTCTGATTTTAACGCAAATTCACTGGAAAATATGCCAGATACAAGGAAGCCCGCAACCAGTACGGTCACCATAATAATCGTTGAAGAATATGTCAGCAGCGTGCTCCATCCGTCCGCGTAAGTATAATAAAACGGCGTCTCCGTCTTCTCGTACTGCCGGACCAGATATTCCTTTTCATTATCAGTAAAACGATCCTTGATCTCATCTGAGACGAGCCATTCCTTCAGGCTGCTTATGCGTCTTTCATAAATACTTCCCGCCTCATCTGCACTGACAGTGTCTGCCCGGTAATAGTCATAACTTTGAAAACCAGAAAGCGCCAGATTGATCAGTTCCCGAAGGTCTGAAAATCCCTGTTTTCTGGAATAGGCAATATTGTTGTCTGTCACATCATCTGAACGGGCTTCCGGCGACTGATTCACCGCATCATTTTCTTCGATCACTTTCTTCAGGACATCTTCTGTCACATATCCTGACCACTGCTCTTTCGCCTGCCGTAGTTTTGCCGCCGCTTCGACTCCCGACACGGAACTCCCGTCAGATTCGGTATAAGACACGCCGCTGACTGCTATAGTAGTAACGATCAGCAGTACAGCCAGAAGGATCAGCAGCACAATCCTGTTTACAGGTCTCACCAGTACCTTTTTCAGTTCATATAACAACATTACTATCCCCCCCCTTCTCTCCGAAATAATACAGAAACACATCCTCCAGGACAGGCTCGGCCATGACCGCATCCGTAAGCGGCTTTTCTGCAGATATGATCCGAAGTTCGGCTCCGTGTGCTTCTGCTCTGACATTGGATATTTTATATTTTTTCATCAGCAGGGGAACCTTCTCCCTGCCGGCAGAACATTTCCATACATGTTCTTTCATGGAAGAAATAAGTTCATCTGCCGTGCCCTGATGCAGCACCTTACCCTCTCCCATAAGCCAGATCTCACCGGCAATATACTCCACATCAGATACAATATGGGTGGACAGGAGGACCAGCCTGTCTTCGGAAAGCTCGCTGATCAGGTTTCGAAAACGGATTCTCTCATTGGGGTCAAGCCCTGCAGTAGGCTCGTCAAGAATCAGGATCTTTGGATTTCCCAGCATGGCCTGGGCAATACCCGCCCTGCGCTTCATGCCGCCTGACAGCTTTTTCATTTTCTTATTGAGACTTTTTGAAAGCCCTGTCTTCTCAGCCAGTTCCCGGACTCTCCTTTTCGCAACAGCCGGCCGGATTCCTTTTAACGCTGCGATATAAAGCAGATAATCCTTAACCGTAAAATCCGGATAAAATCCGAAATCCTGCGGCAGATATCCCAGCAGTCTCCGGTAACTATTATCCATCTTGAAAATATCTTTTCCGTTACACATGATCACTCCTTCTGTCGGTTTAAGAAGCGTACAGATCATCCGCATCAGTGTCGTCTTCCCGGCGCCGTTTACCCCAAGCAGTCCATAGACGCCGTTTGTCATAGTCAGATCCACATGATCCACTGCCATAAAACTTCCAAACTGCTTTGTCAGGTCATTCATTTTCAGTTCCATCTGCATTTACCTCCCAAATACCATCACACTGCCGGATTGAACGGCAAATAGTAATTATCAAAAACAGAAGCGCCATTCCCAGCAGTATCATCCACACCGGGACTGATATGGCTCTGTAAAGTTTCTCATCCATAAGTACACACCACCAGAGAGCGCTCCACAGAATGCACAGTCCCAGCGCCGCCGATTCATTGACCTGATTCCTGCTCCCAAAGATTCCGAAACAGATGCAGGCTGTAACTGTCATTGGAAAGATAAATTGTATCAGCAATTCTGTCAGGGATATCTGCAGGGAGACTGCCGCCATACAGCAGAAAAGGGTGATCAGCAGAATATCGGCAAGCCCGAACAGCAGGATTCTCGCCGAATATATCTGCCGGAGGGTATAGTAAGTCGATCCTTCGATCTCTATACAATCGTTTACCCTGTTCTTCCATAATTCCGGAATGACCAGTATGACAAACAGTGTCGCAGCAAGCCCAAGACTCCTGTATATATATGGATTATCCTGTGCAGGCATAAGGGCTGCCCATACCAGTGCCAGCACACCCATCTGCAATGCCCACCATCTTTTCCGGATAAGCCCGAACTGTATACACAGGAATGAGTGGTATGACAATATTTTTTCACTTTCAGACTGCAAAAAGCTTTCCATAGAAGCTTGTACTGTCTGCCGTATCCTGTCTTCATCCGGCATAATGTCCGTTCTTTTCTTATAAATCTCCATCTGATCGTCCAGATTCATAACTTTGTCTCTCCTTTCCTAATAATTCCCGCAACCGGCCTTTCGCCCGCCGCAGGCGGTACTTTACAAGCGGAAGGCTGATGTGTAGTGTTTCTGCCATCTCCCTCAGTTTCAATTCCCGGAAATAATACATATCGATCACATCGCGCAATTCGGGCTCCAGATGGTCTAACGCCCATTCAAGCGCAGCTCTTTCTATAACAGAATCTTCAAGACTTTCTGTTGTATCTCTCGATTCTCCATACACATCGTCCGCCGCGGGCGCTTTATTTTTCTTGTAATAATTTTTACAGAGATTCCCTGCTATAGTGTACAGGTAGTTCTTTGTTTTTCCTTTATGACGATAATCAGAAAATCGGGAGAAAAAACGCACGAAAGTTTCCTGCGTCAGATCCTGCGCATCTTCGGCATCAAAACAATGGCAGGCACAGTATCTGAGTATATCTCCGTAATATTTGCGGATAAATACATCAAAAGCCTCCTCGTCTCCCTGCCTCATTTTCCTGATCAGGAAAAAATCTGAATCCACATGATCCTCCTTTCTCGCCCGGTAAAGAATAAAGTTCAAAACGTTTTTCACTTTCTATTATGTATAACAATAGATATAACCAAAAAGATAGTCCGGATTTCCCTAAATATTATTTTTTAGCTATATAAAGCTCACTTTTATAGTGTATAATGTATCCGGATATATTTGTTCCGAAATAACTATAAACTAAAACCGGGAGATTCTTATGAAATACAAGAATATAATATTTGATTTTGGAAATGTGATCGGAAAATTCGACGGGCGATATATAATGCAGCAGTTCTGTGAATCAGAAGAAGACTGCACTCTGCTCTGTTCCGTCATCTATAAGAAATGGGGAGAACTGGACAAAGGAACGATTGATTACAACAAATATAGGGAAGAATGCCTTTCCGCGCTTCCGGAACGTCTGGCAGACCGGATTCATTCCTTCTTTAAAGACTGGCCGAGGTATATTACGCCAAAGAAAGAAACGCTCCGCTTTATTGACGAGCTTGTGGAGCGAAATGTCCCTGTCTATCTTCTGTCCAACGCGCCCACCTACTTTGCCGAGTGGGCCGGACGGTATGAAGTGCTCAAAAAATTCAGCGGCGTTGTTTTCTCTGCTCCGCTGAAAACAGCGAAGCCCGATCCTGCCATCTACCAATATCTGTTCCGGACCTATTCACTTAAGCCGGAAGAGTGTTTCTTTATTGATGATCTTGAGAAAAATATCGAAGCCGGGAAAGCCCTCGGTATGAACGGGACCGTCTACACAGGAGATATCGAAGAAGTAAAAAGGGCCATCGGATTCTGATCATAAAATAAGCTCTTAACACAGGTACAGCGCCGGTATTCCCGGCGCTGCCTGCTTTTCTTTTATCCTCTCAGTTATTCGTCAGCATCTTCTGTTCTCTGCACTTTCTTTTTCTCCTTTCCCGAAGGAGAAAACAACGAGCACAGTGACAGGATCACAGCTCCCGCTGTTATAAAGAAGTCCCCCAGATTATATGTGATCTTTGCTGTCTTCGGATCCTTTATATCAAATCCGATATAATCGACCACATATCCCCGGGCAAACCGGTCAAAAGTGTTACTCCATGCGCCTGCTGTCATCAAGGCAAGTCCTTTCTTTTTCCAGAATCCTTTTCTACGGAACGATACAATTGCCTGACACACTGTCACGATGCCTGATGCCGCCAGAGACAACCACTTCACTGCTGCCTGATTTTCGGACAAAAGTCCCATGCACAATCCTTTATTGTGCACTCTCCTGAACACGAGCATCCCTGCCAGTTTTCGTTCCTCTTTTTTATCCAGATTCTGTTCTGCGTATGTCTTGAACAGCTGGTCTGCCGCAAATAATCCCGCTGTTTCGATCAGGGACCACTTTCTACTCATTTAATTTACCTGAAACTTTCTCTGCAGCCTCATTGATCTTTTCCGCTGCTTTTTCTGCCATCTCCCCGGTCTTTGCCGCCGCCTTTCCTGCTATATCTCCGGTCTTTGCCGCTGCTTTTTCCGCCATATCGCTGACTTTTTTCGCAGCCTCGTCCGCCTTGTCCGCTGCTTTTTCCGCAGCATCTGCCATTTTCTCTTTTACCTGTCCGGCATAATCTTCCGCAGTCTCATCTGCTGTATCACTTTCTTCTGTATCCTCATCCTCTTCATAAGCCGAGGCAACTTTTTCTCCGCAGTACGGACAGAAAGCCATATCCTTTCCTACCATCTTTCCGCATTTAGAACATTCTGAAGCGCCTTTGATCTTTGAGATCTTCTTTTCATATTCCCCGATCGTGGACTCTCTGTCCCTGATTGCATCACAGAGAGCCTGCGCGCTTTCCTCAACTTCCTCTCCTGCTTTATAACGGTCATAGATCGACTTCCCGAGTTCCATCAGGTCTACCGCATTTCCTCTTGCAAGAGTGCGGATCTGGCTTTTCAGCCGCTGGATCTCGATAGCTTCCCCGGCCATATTTGTCATCGTCTCCGCAGTCTCTCCGATGCGTTTTCCTAAATCTTCAAAAAAATCTCTCATAACAATTTCTCCTTTCTTCTTTTGTCCGTCACGGACATGTCACATCCGAAAACCGACATCCGCTTTTGGCGTCCAAACATATAATTATTATACCCTATTATCTGCCAACTTCAAGAAAACACCCGTGAATTTATACTTTTTTAACCAACAGTTCAGCCATCTGTCAACAGGAGACGGATTTATGCCTGCATAAAGATCCGGCGACTGGCTGACAGATGGCTGAACTGTTCATACACCCATCGCTTCCTGCATATGATGATTCAGGCGAACGCCTGTTTATTCAGGCACAACCTTATTTATTATAGAATGCTCAAGGAGATATATATTATGCCATCAGATCTTGAAACATGCAGGAAAAACATTCTGTCCGAGGATTACCGTGATTTTATCGGCAATCATGTACGGACTTCTTTTTTTGACAGTATTACCCGGGATGCCCACTGCGAGCAGGATGCCGGATTCGGATATAAATGCATCTATCTCTCTGCCGCGGCAGCCGATCCGATCACGCTTCCAAAATATTCTTACAACTCCATCCCGAAATGTTACTCCCCGATCAGTATGGAGACACTGAATCAGACCGGAATCCTTCCTGTCCAGAATTACCCCACCCTGCAGTTAAAAGGGAACGGAATCCTGATCGGTTTTATGGATAGCGGGATCGACTATACTAATGATATTTTCCGGAATCTCGACGGATCTACCCGGATCGCCGCCATCTGGGATCAGACGGTACAAAGCGGCACTCCGCCCCGGGATTTCTCTTATGGCAGTGAATACACACAGGAGCAGATCGATGCCGCTCTCCGTTCCGAAGAGCCGCTTACACTGGTTCCCTCCACAGACGACAGCGGGCACGGCACTTATGCAGCAAGTCTTGCTGCGGGCGGTGCTGACGCCGGGGAGCAGTTTCTCGGAGCCGCTCCGGAAGCAGCCATTGCTATGGTCAAACTGAAACAGGCGAAGCAGTACCTGAGAGACTATTATTTTATCCCTGACAATGCAGTCTGCTACCAGGAAACCGACCTGATGCTGGGGCTCAAATATCTGAACGATCTTGCCGACAGTCTCGGGATGCCGCTGGTCGTCTGCATTACGTGCGGTTCCAGCATGGGCGGACACATCGGCACACTGCCCTTTTCTTTTCTGATTGAGGGCTACAGCACAAGGGCAAACCACATCACGGTGATCGGCACCGGAAATGAAGCGGACAAACGCCACCATTATTTCAATACACTGGAAACTACAGAAGATACAAAGACAGTAGAATTGAGGGTTGGAGAAAATGTAACCGGCTTCTCTATGGAGTTGTGGACCGAAGTGCCCAACATCCTCTCCATATCCATCATCTCACCTTCGGGTGAAAACACATCACGTATCCCATTCCGGGTCGGCGCCAGTGCCGAGATTGACTTTCTCTTCGAGCGCACAAAGGTCTCCATAGACTACCGGCTCCTTGTGGAGAAGAGCAGTTCTGAGCTGGTATTCTTCCGTTTTAACGCGCCCGCTCCCGGCATCTGGAAGATCATTGTAGAACCGCTCACGATCGCGGACGGACGCTTCCATATGTGGCTTCCCCTGACAGAATTCCTGACCGGGGAAGTCTTCTTCCTTGAATCTGATCCGTACTACACTCTGACAAATCCGGCCAACGCTGACAGTCCCGTGGTCGTGTCCTATTACAACGGAACGACAGGCGCAGTTTCCCAGTCCTCAGGCAGAGGTTACACACGTACCGGACGGCTCAAGCCTGATATCACCGCCCCCGGCGTCAATGTTACCGGTGCTCTTCCCGGAAGCAGATTCTCGTCCCGCACCGGGTCCTGTATCTCAGCTGCCGTCACATCCGGCGCTGTAGCGCTGATGCTGGAATGGCTTCTTGACATCCAGGAAGTCCCGGGCATTGATTCTTTTCAGATCAAGAGCCTTCTGATCCTTGGTGCAGTGCGCCCAAGGACAATGGAGTATCCCAACCGGGAATGGGGTTACGGGCAGCTCAATCTGTATAATACATTTGAGACAATGCGGCAGCTGTAAAGAGTCGCCGGCTTATCCCAGCCGCGGCACTTCCTGCCCTCTCAGCCGTATGACCGGTCCGCCGGTCCCCTCAATATACTCTCTCGTGATCTCTACCTCGCCGATGCTGTCGTCCTTCGGGATCTCATACATGATATCAAGCATGAATTCCTCTATGATAGCGCGCAGAGCACGGGCTCCGGTATCCTTTTCCATCGCCTTTTCCGCGATAGCCTCAAGTGCTCCCTCGTTAAAGTCCAGTTTGACCTCATCAAGGGCCAGCAGTTTCTGGTACTGTTTTAAGATGGCATTTCTCGGTTCTTTTAAGATCTTGACCATCATATTTTTGTCAAGAGGCTTCAGTGTAAATATGATCGGGAGACGTCCTAAGAACTCCGGGATCATACCGAACTTTCTCAGGTCTTCGACCGTAACTTTTGAGAGAAGATCCTTGTCATTTTCGTACTTGTCTTTCAGTTCTGAGTTAAATCCCATGGAAGTCTTCTTCTGGAGACGTTCCTTGATGATCTCCTCCAGATCCGGGAAAGCGCCTCCGCAGATGAAAAGGATATTCTTTGTGTTGACCGTAGTCAACGGCACCATGGCATTTTTGCTGTTGGCGCCCACCGGCACTTCCACATCGCTTCCCTCAAGAAGCTTCAGCATTCCCTGCTGTACAGACTCTCCGCTTACATCTCTCTGGTTGGAGTTGCGCTTCTTGGCGATCTTGTCTATCTCATCGATAAAAATAATCCCCTGCTCTGCTTTCTCCACATCATTGTCCGCAGCTGCCAGCAGCTTGGATACCACACTCTCGATATCATCGCCTATGTAGCCGGCCTCTGTAAGAGACGTGGCGTCCGTGATGGCGAGCGGCACATCGAGAAGTCTCGCCAGCGTCTTGACAAGATAGGTCTTTCCACTTCCTGTCGGGCCGATCATGAGCATATTGGATTTTTCGATCTCAATGTCGTCCATCGTGTCCGTAGCTACTCTCTTATAGTGATTGTACACGGCAACGGACATCGCCTTTTTTGCATATTCCTGTCCCACCACGTATTCATCCAGCTTTGCTTTGATCTTATGGGGTGCCGGGATATTTTTGATATCCAGCTTGTGGAATTCTTTCGGTTTTTCCTTTTTCTTCTTGATCTTCTGCGGCTTCGGCTGCATATTCTCCAGATCTGACATATTGAAGAACTGGACGCCTGGCATGTTCATAAGACGGTTAAGATCGATCGAGCCGTTGGTCATGGCGTCAAAACTTCTCTGCATACAGTCCGGGCAGACCGTGATATTATTGGGAAGATCGATCATCTTTCCCGTCACACTCTCCGGACGGTGACAGATAAAACATACCTTTTCATATCCGTCATCATCTTTCTGATCGGAGCTGCTGCCGTCTTTCCTGCTGCTGTCAGAAGAAACAACTTCCTGTTTCTGCTCCTCTTTGGAACAGCCGTCCTGTCCGTTATTCTCTTTTTCTTTATCTTCCTCATCCACTAAGATGAAATCCTGATCTGACATAGTAATTCCCTTCTGCAATCAATTAATCTCCGGCATTCTGGAGTATTTTCCTGTAAAATACGCACACACCCGGCTTTTTTATTATAGTACAGATACACAGGTTATACAAATGAACTTTTTCTAAAGCTATTATTACTGGATCTCCTGCAGTCTCAGTCCGGCAGTATCCGTCACAGGGAGAGAAAAGACGACAGAGCGTGCTTTGCTCTCAAGCCCCGCATGGTCCATGATGGATTTCATGATCGCTTTTTTGGACTCTGTCTTTGTGACGATCAGGATGAGCTCTTTCTCATCCGCAATGGATACTCCGAGAAATTTCTCCGCCCGTTCAAGTCCTGTCCCTTTCGCATGGATCACAGTGCCTCCGCCGGCTCCCTCTGCCCGTGCCGCATCCATCACTGCTTCGCTGTGCCCGTGGTTTGCAACTACGATGATCAGTTCATAATTTGTATTTTTCATGACACTCTCCTCTACTTTTTCAACCTTCTGCCCGTCAATCAGAAACTGCAGTACTTTCTTACCGCCTACACTGGACAATGGCATCAGAAAAGCAATCCCTGTACCGGGGACGTCGATCTGAAACCTGTCCTCAAGTTCTCGTTTTACCTGTTTCCATGTGTCGTCCGACACTACAGTCAGCGTCACCATCTTCTCTGTAACTTCAAGACCAAAGTAGTCCAGCGTCTCACTGGTTGCCGTCCCCTGAGCCAGTGTACACAGGGTAGAAGAAAGACCGATCTCCTCATAGCATGCCAGCAACCTGCGTCCCACCGATCTTTTGGTGACAGTCATCAACATATTTATCTCACTCATAGCGATAGTCTTTCCTCCTTAAAGTTCTATGATCTCATCATCCGGAAGCCGGGCAAATGCAGCGGCTTCCTTTCTTGCTTCCATCTTTTCGAGATGTCTGGAATTGAGTTCAAACACAAGCCCTAATATCTGTATTGTAATAAGAGGCGTCATTGCGACCATAGCGACCACGCCAAATGCGTCTGTTACGATATTTCCTCCCACGCTCGTACATGCCCCGATGGCAAACGGGAGGAGGAATGTCGCGGTCATCGGGCCCGACGCCACGCCGCCGGAGTCAAAAGCAATAGCTGTAAAGATCTTTGGTACGAAGAACGACAAAAGCAGTGCAATGGCATATCCCGGTATCACGAACCAGAAGATCGATATTCCGGTCAGCACCCGCACCATAGCGAGTCCCAGAGATACCGCTACACCAATGGAGAGACTCAGGCCCATAGCTCCCGCACTTATGGTCCCCGAAGTGATATCCTCTACCTGGCGTGTCAGGACGAACACCGCAGGCTCTGCACGTACAATAAAGTATCCGATGATCATGCCGATGGGAACGATCACCCATTTATACGGATTGTCCGCCAACACCTGCCCGAGATAATTACCGGCAGGCATAAAACCTACATTTACCCCTGTCAGGAACAGGAAAAGCCCCGCGTAAGTATAGACCATACCGACTGCAATCCTGATGAGCATTCTCTTCTGTACTCTCCGGAATACAATCTGAAAAATGATAAAGAATGCAATGATCGGCAGAAGTGAAACCGCCATCTCCCTCATATATTCCGGAAGTCCCTCTGCAAATATTCCCCAGAGTTCTACTGAGTTACCGATATCCGGAATGCTTTCCGGCACATAAGAAGCACTGTCGGGCCGGTAGATTAGGCTCAGCACGAGCACGGAAAGAATCGGCCCCACTGATGAAAGCGCCACAAGGCCGAAACTGTCGTCCTCTGCCCGCTCATCACTTCGGATCGCAGAGATACCGATACCAAATGCCATAATAAAAGGCACTGTCATAGGTCCTGTCGTCACACCGCCGGAATCAAATGCAACAGCCACAAATTCATCCGGCGCCAAAAAAGCCAGTATAAACACTATAATATAAAGCACGATCAGCATATGCGCCAGCGAAATATTGTACTACATGCGCAAAAGAGATGCTACAAGGAAGATACCTACACCGAACGCCACAGACAGCACAAGGACCATGTTCGGCACTGCGGGCACCTGCTCGGCCAGCACCTGCAGATCTGGTTCTGATATGGTCACGATAAAACCGAGGATGAAAGTCAGAGCTGTCATTAACCACAGCTTTCTCGTCTGCGTCATACTTGTCCCCACGTTTTCGCCGATGGGTGTCATGGACATCTCGGCACCCAAAGTAAAAAACATCATCCCTGCGATCAAAAATACGGCTCCCAGCAGAAATGCCAACAGGATGCCAGGCTCCAGCGGGGCGATCGTAAAGCATAACATAAGCACGATCGCAATGATCGGGAGTACTGCTTTCAGAGTCTCATTTAGTTTTTCCAGTAGCTTTTCTTTTAATTTTGCGATTTTAAAATTCACACATTACCTGCCTTTCTTCATGTTATCCATTCAACATATTTAAAAACTCTTCCTCCGAGATGATCGGGATTCCAAGTTCCCGCGCTTTTCTGTTCTTGGAAGAAGTGGAATTCACATCATTGTTGATAAGATAATTTGTCTTCGATGTTACGCTCCCTGTCACTTTTCCTCCTCTCTTTTCGATTTCTTCTTTTACCTCTGCCCGGTTAGCGAAATGTTCCACGCTCCCGGTTATGACAAAGTTCACTCCCGCAAATTTCCGGGAGTCTTCTGTAATCTCCTCTTCTGGTATCTCAACTTCTGCAAGCAGCCGCCGGAACAGGTCTCTGTGTTCTTCGTCTGCGAAATAAGCCACAAAGGTTCCCGCGATCACACCGCCCACTCCGGAAATTTCGCCCAGCTCCTCTTCCGTTGCATTCAGGATACGCTCCGGATCATTTCCGAGCGCCCCGCAGATCATCTTCGCGTTGGCGATACCGATATTCGGGATTCCCAGGCTGTAGACGAGACGGGGAAGTGTCGTTGTCCGTGCGTTTTTGATACTGTTCTGCAGGTTCTCATAAGATTTATCTCCAAAGCCTTCCATCTGCCGGATCTCATCCGCATATCTGTCCAGATGAAACAGGTCCGCAAAGTCTTTTACATATCCGTTCATAATAAATTTCTCCAGAGTCGCCTCGGAAAGTCCTTCGATATTCATGGCGTCCCTGCTCACAAAAAGTGTAAATGATTTGACATGCTTTGCCTGGCACTTCGGATTGGTACAATAGAGCGTCTTCGTCTCATTTTCCATCGAGATCCTTGTGGGACCGCCGCAGACCGGACATTCTTTCGGAATATCTTTCACGCCGCTCCTTGTCAGGTTCTCCGCGATCTGCGGAATGATCATGTTTGCCTTGTACACAGTGATCCTGTCGCCCACTCCCAGCTCCAGTTCCTCCATGATGCTGATGTTGTGGACGCTGGCACGGCTCACAGTCGTCCCTTCCAGTTCCACCGGTTCAAAGATTGCCACCGGATTGATCAGCCCTGTTCTCGACGGGCTCCATTCAATCTCTGTCAGCGTAGTCTCGCGGATCTCATCCGCCCATTTAAAAGCAAAAGAATCCCGGGGGAACTTTGCCGTCGTCCCCAATGACTGGCCGTAGGAAATATCGTCATAGACAAGTACCAGTCCGTCGGACGGCACTTCATTCTTCTCAATATGCTCCGCAAACCATGCCACTTCTTCCTCAATGGTATCCGCTGTGACCGGATGATTCTCCACCACATCAAATCCCTGTCCTTTAAGCCACTGCATCTGGTACAGTCTGGAGTTTTTAAAGTCCACACCGCCGGCCTGCACAAGAGTGAATGCATAGAACCTCACATTTCTCTTTGCCGTGATCTCATTGTTGAGCTGACGGACAGAACCGCTGCAGAGATTCCGCGGATTTTTATACTTTGCGTCAACATCCCCGATCTCCTCATTGATCTTCTCAAAGTCTTTATAAGAGATGACGGCTTCGCCCCTTAAGACAAGCTCCCCCTGATAGGGGATCGTAAGCGGGATATTCTTGAACACCCTTGCATTGTTCGTGACCACTTCTCCCACTTCCCCGTTTCCGCGGGTGACAGCCTTCTCAAGAGTGCCGTTCCGATAGGTCAGGACGATCGTAAGTCCGTCCAGCTTCCATGAGATCATAGCTTTCTGCCCGCCGAGAAATTCTTTGAGCCGTGCCACATCTTTCGTCTTGTCCAGCGAGAGCATGGGGCGCTCATGTCTTTCTTTCGGAAGTTCGCTCAGAACCTCGTAGCCCACATTGACCGTAGGGCTGGCCGCAAGCGTCGTCCCCAGCTCCTTCTCCAGTTCCTGGAGTTCATCATAGAGACGGTCATATTCATAATTGCTCATGATCTCCTGGTCTTCCTGCTCATATGCGCGCCGGGCACGGTTCAGGAGATCCACCAGTTCACGCATATGTTTCATTTTGTCATCAGACTCTGTCTTCACACTGTTTACCATTTTGTCTTCCATATCTTATATCTGCCTTTTCTGCCATATTTTTCTTATCTGATCTTCTGATCCTCTGGTCCGCTCCCGGATCTTCTCTTATCTGGCGGGCGAATCCTGTATCATCTCGTAAAGCTCTTCCAATTCCGCATCTGTCAGTTCCCGGTATTCTCCTTCTTTCAGGCTGCCCAGCCGGATATTCATTACCCGCACTCTGAGAAGGTCTTTCACTTCGTATCCGAGAGCTTCACACATCCTTCTGATCTGACGGTTGAGTCCCTGCGTCAGGATGATCGAAAACGTATACTTCCCGATCTTTCTGACCTTGCACGGTCTTGTCACCGTATCCAGTATCGGGACACCGGCAGCCATTTTCTCAAGAAATTCATCCGTGATCTCTCTGTCTACCGTAACTTTATATTCTTTCTCATGGCGGTTCGATGCCCGCATCATCCGGTTAATGATATCTCCGTTGTTTGTCATGAGCAGAAGCCCCCTGGAATCTTTATCCAGGCGCCCTATATAAGTGACCCTTATAGGATAATCTAAAAAACGGACAATGCTGTTCCTTTCCCTTTTCTCTTCCGTACAGACGATCCCCCGGGGTTTATTGACCGCCAGGACGACCATTTCATCCTTTTTAGATATAATCCTCTTTCCTACGCATACTTTCTGTCCCGGAATGACCCGCATCCCTGTCTGCGCCGTCTTTCCGTCTACAGTCACCCGCCCCATTTCAATGAGGCGGTCTGCCTCCCTCCTGGAGCACACGCCCGCCTCACTTAAATATTTATTCAGTCTTACCGGTTCCTTTTTCTGTAAAAATTCTTCTCTGATTCGATTACTCACCTGTAAACACTCCGCTGATATTATTGTCTGTAAAAAATGTATTGCCGCTATACAGGATCAATGCATCTGTGATCCTGTAAGAATCCATGATATCCTGCATGGTGCCGCTGTAATACCGGGGATCCACAACAACGATCTCCCGGTAATACGGGGCGAGGAACGGTATGAAACAGTCAGCAAAAGAATCTTTCACTACCAGCAGACGTTTCTGGCTTGTAGATACAGTCCTGATATCCACAACAGAAGTGTTTCCCCCAAGAAAAACTCCGTATTTGTCACGTGTCTCCAGTTTGGATGAATCATACAGAGATGTCGTCTTCCGCCCCTCATCAACATAGTTTACCACAACATCGTCATCGCCTCCCGTCGGCGCATAGATATCGATCTGTTCCATTTCATCCAGCCCCACACCGCTGGAAGCTGCAAGGACACCGTTAAAGCTGTCAGTCACTGTATAGGACACAAAATCATCCGACACATCTCCTTCGATCCCCAGTGTCTCTGCCGCATCCTGGAACACATAGAAAGCTCCCTGTGTAGTCCAGTGATGGTCTGTCTTATAGTATAACTTTTCCGATTTATGATTATTCAATATGGATACTGTGTCAACCCAGTTGACAGTATCGCCGAGCTTGCGCTCTGCCATGCTGAACATCTGACGCTGGTCTTCCACTCTGGCAAATGCCGGAAGACTGTCGTTCAGGATACACGCCGCATCCGGCACGAGCATCATCGTAACCGGGATATCCTCATAGGTTTCGGCAAAGTCCCGGATTGCCGTCAGATTAGCTTCCAGCCGTCCATCATCCGGCACCTCGATATCTTCCATGAGCTGTCCGTCTTTTCCGATATAAATATCGTTTTCCTTCCTGGCCCCGCCCAGCCGGTCCAGACTGACTTTCAGACTGCGCCAAGTATCCCTGCCGGCGAACTGGTCGCTTAAGTATTCCTCCCACTGCTCCATAAAGTCTCCGGACAGGATCGTCGTCAGGTTAAACCGGGGTCTCTGTTCAAGCGCACGGTTCTCCAGCTCCGATTCCTCCTGGTCAGGTACGATCACATTTATGATCATTACAAGAAAAAGGAGTATAATAAATATTTTCCCGATCAGATTTGCGATCCTCGCTTTTCTTTTTCTGTTCATCATAAGAATCCCACCTAAAATCTGAAATACAAAAATGGATTAAAACTACCTGTCACAAGAAATGCAGTTGAGACCAGGAACATTCCGATGAAGATAACTGCTGCCGCCGCCATCTGTACGTACCGGTTTCCGAAAGCCCGTATTACCGCCTTTATAATATTCAGTCCCCGCGGGGAAGATCCTAGTACTGCGAGCAGATACAAAAGCCAGTGAGTATACAGGTAAAACACTCCTGTCGCATCCACGATGCCTGCCCCGCCGCCGATCATGGCAAGAAGATACCGCATTGCATATCCAAGGCTGGGGCTGAAGAAAAATACCCATCCCACAAGCACAATGATCCCTGTATAAATATGCCGCACCGGATTCGGCAGCTGATCGACCATCGCTCCCCAAATATATTTCTCCATCACAAGGATCACGCCGTAGTATACGCCCCACGCCACAAAATTCCATGCGGCTCCATGCCACATTCCGGTCAGTGTCCACACGACCATGAGATTAAATATATTTCTTGAAACTGAGCACTGATTTCCTCCTAAAGGTATATATACATACTCCCGGAACCATGTGCTCAGGGAAATATGCCATCTCCTCCAGAATTCAGTGACACTCTTGGAAATGTACGGATAGTCAAAATTCTTTTTAAAATCAAATCCGAACATCTTCCCCAATCCGATCGCCATATCCGAATAACCGCTGAAATCAAAATAAATCTGGAATGCATAGGAAAATACCCCGATCCATGCTGTAAGGATAGACAGATTTCCTGCAGCCATCTCTGAAATTTCTTCAAAGACTGCACCTGCCGTATTGGCAAGGACAGCCTTTTTGGCAAGACCCATGATAAAATACATTGAACCTGCACCGATCTTGGACGCGCTCATCTTTCTTTTGATGAGCTGCTCTTCAATATCCGCATACCGTACGATCGGACCGGCGATCAGCTGCGGGAACATGCTGATATAGAGTGCAAAGTAGATAATATTCTTCTGTGCCTCCGCCCTTTTCCAGTATACATCCATGATATAGGAAATGGCCTGGAATGTATAAAACGAAATACCCACGGGAAGCGCAAGCTCCCTGTACGGAATATCTGTGGGAAGGATCGAATTGACCGTCTCGATCAGGAAGCCGTAATATTTGAAGAAGCCCAGGATCAGAAGATTGCCTGCTATCGCAAATATCACGGCAAACTTCGCCCTGCGCGGGTCCTCTTCCTTCGCTTTTATGTCCCGCCCGCAGAAATAATTAAACACGATGGAAAGTATCATAAGTATGATATAGACAGGCTCTCCCCATGCATAGAAGAACAGACTTGCGATCAGCAAGACGATGTTTTTCACTTTATACGGGACCAGATAATAAACTGCCAGCACGATTGGCAGAAACATAAACAAAAATGTAATACTGCTGAATAACATCCGTTCTTTCCTCTCTGTTTACAGGCTGATGCGGCATATCTGCCGTCTTACAGACTGATATGGCATATCGCCATCTCACAGGCTGCCGCTGAAAACGCTCAGATAGCGGTCTGCATCCGGTGAGCAGGCATAAAAGATATAAGTACCTCTCACACTCTGTCTTGCATCCTGGAGCAGTTTTACCTCGTCGGGTGCATACCCCTCGAAATCGTTGATGCGCGACTGGATTCTCTCATCAATGGCATCTACTACTTCCTGTACCTGGCTTTCTCTTTTTACCTTTACAAGAAGCACTTCCTCCGCAGACATATTCGCTCCGGAAGAATAATACATAACCCCGGTATAATCCGCTGCGTTCAGGCCAAAATTACGTTTGACCAGAGCTGCATCCTGCACTGTCAGCGCCTCCTTGTCAAGGGAATCTTCTACAGATCCGCTGACTTCTTCAAACGGCTTATTGCTCCCGCTCATGAACAGCATGAGCAGCACCACAAAACCTATGATCAGGACAAATACAACATACTTCATGATATAGGCAATGCCCGGTTTTTCCGATGTCATAATGCTGCCACCTCCGCCATATGCTCCGCCCAGATCGGATAAAAGTCTGCCCTGAAATGCTGGCCGTCCGGTTCAAAATACTGATCCTCGACAAGATCAGTATTATCGATAAAACCGATACTCCTGCTGTCACACAACTCTTTCAGGGCCGTATTGTAATCAGCTATATCCGCCAGATAGGGATCATCCTCTATCGCGCTGTCCTGTACCGGAAAGATAGAGTTGACGAACACATTTGCATCCGGCAGATCGTTCGCGATCCGATCCAGCACCTCTGTATACTGGGATATAAACTCATCCACATCCCCCTCTGTAGCTGCCAGATCATTTCGCCCCAGGGCGAGAAAGACTGTTCCCGGACTAAGAGCCTCCGCCCGGGTGATCAGTTCGTCAGCCTCGTACAGGTGTACCCCGATCTTTGAGACCACACTGGAAGTATTGAGTATGTCATATTCTGAAAATCCCTGTGCTACCGAGTCGCCGATCACGACTGCACCACTGAATTTTTCCCTCACGCTCCGCGTGTCCTCACTGTCCCCGGATGCCGATCTTTCCTGCTGTTCCAGCAGACTTATCTTGTCTTCGATCTCTGCGACACTTCCTGCCTCTTCCTGCCTGATATATTCCAGTCCGGCAGAGGTATCTGTTTCCTGATGCAGTACATTCCTTACTCCGTGGACGATAAGGGCCACCAGGATGACGACCGCTGCTGCCAGCCCCAGGAGTATAAGATACTGCCTTGTCTTACGCTTTATTTTTATCATAGACTCTTCCGACTTTCTCTTCGAAAAGAAGTTTGTTTTGATTTCTCTGTTTTTAGCTGCAATAAGCCACGATACTTTATAATAATAAAGTTTTTCGGCTTAAAAGTCAATGTCGCCGGTGTGTCCTGAATTTCCTTATTACAAAACATATTTTTTATGATATTATGGGATAAGGACAGATCAGGGGGTATTTTCTAAAATGATATCATT
>MHCFR00700__coassemble_578_pt1 | contig 28090 bp, 30 predicted proteins | sample MHCFR00700__metabat2_low_PE_034 | metagenome-assembled genome bin MHCFR00700 | reverse complement strand
TCCGTATCGCTGTTCCGTATACCGGCATGATCATCTCTACAAGAGAGAACCAGAAGACAAGAGAGCGCGTCCTGCATCTCGGCATCTCCCAGATCAGCGGCGGATCCAGAACGAGCGTGGGCGGATACTGCGAGCCGGAGCCGGAAGACGAGAAGTCCGAACAGTTTGACGTCAGCGACAACCGTACACTGGACGAAGTCGTCCGCTGGCTCATGGAGATGGATTACATCCCGAGCTTCTGCACCGCATGTTACCGCGAGGGCCGCACCGGGGACCGGTTCATGTCACTGTGCAAGAGCGGACAGATCCAGAACTGCTGCCATCCCAACGCACTGATGACGCTCAAAGAATATCTGATGGATTATGCGTCACCTGACACTAAAGCGATCGGTGACAAACTGATCGAAAAAGAAGTACTCAATGTGCCAAATGAGAAAGCACGTGCAGTTGTACTTGAGAATTTAAGACTGATCGAACAGGATAACAGACGGGATTTCCGGTTCTGATTAACCGGAAACGGGAAAGGGGACGTAGTAAAACCGAGTTTTACTACGTCCCCTTTCCCGTTTTTTATAAACAGCGTACATATCTGTAACGCCATCTCTGCCCCCGGCTCATATGTCCCAGCGCCGCTTTTCTGAAACGAGTGTAAAGTTCTCTCATTTTTGTCCAGTCTTTCTTTTCATCATCAAGATGATAAAACAGGCTCTCCATCACGCAGTTATACATCCACTTCCATTCTTTTTCTTCCAGTTCAGGGTACACTTCATACAGCCGTTCTGTCAGCTCTTCTTTGAAAGGCTCCGTCAGCTCTGTCCCCTGAAATGCCGCTGTCTTTATGACAGCCGCGTACATTTCCCGTATTCCTTCCCCGCCTTTTTTCTTCCGGAACCGCTGTTCCCGCCGGGCCGCTCTCACCGCTGCCTGCCCGAAGAAAAGGACTGCACACACACCGGCTGCAATGCATATCGGAAGCAGGACAGGAAGTACATCATACATGACTCTTTCTCCGACCGGCTCTTCATAATCCGAGCTTGCCGCCGGAGGCTGTCCGGTCACGTTTTCCGGTGCAGGAGGTGTATGCTCCATATCTGTCCACTCGCCCGTCTCTTCATCATATACCTGACACCACGCATGCCCCATTTCTCCTGTGATCTGAGCCTCATACTGTCCGACTTCATTCTCGTGAAATGCAGATGCCGGAACAGCATACCCTTCTACATACCGTGCAGTATACCCGCAGTACCGGTACATAAGGGTTGCTGCCGTAGCAAAATGAACACAAAATCCTTTATGGTTCTCGAAAAGAAAATAATGCAGGAATTCTTCTCCCGCCGGCGGTGCGCCGGGTGCCGTGTCATAGACAGCGCGCTGATGAAGTTCCCTGCTGATCCCGGCGCTTACCTCCTCCATGGGCCCGCTGCTCCATTCGCTGCACAGAGTATCCAGCATATCTCCAAGTTGAAGCGGGTAAGAATAAGGCGCCCATTCTGAACGCATTTCGGCCACCTCTGCTTCCGTGTACTCCTCAAGGGGATATGCCTGCGTCATACGCCATACATTATCGGAATAGGCTGTACCCCAGCTTTCCGGGAAATACACTGTACTTTCCGGTTTTTCATCCAGCACAAGGGTGGACATACCTTCTGTCGAGGGGACAAAAGAGGCAATGCTTCCCAGATCCGTCACCCCCTGCATCTCTGAAAACGGTCTGTCAAAAACTTCCGCCCCGGCAGTATTCTCCTGCTGAAGACTATCCTGAAGCGGATCATATAAATCCGGATCTTGCTGCTGGAATCCACTCTGAACCGTCTCATCTGTCAGCATCTCTTCAGAATCCTCATCAACCGGAAATTCATCCGTCTGATCCGGCTCCTCCCCCGTAAAATCCGTCCCTGATATTTCAGTCAGCAGATCCTGTATTCCACCCACTACCTCGGTCGTAAGCGTCCCCCGCACCTGAAAATAAAAGCTGTCTTCCGTTTCTCTCCCTGTATCCAGAAATAAACCTGCCTGCCAGGACAGGACAGCCAGTACTGCACAGACTGCTGTTGCTAGTACTGCATTTCTCCACACGAACAATCCTTTCCCTGTTCTGCCTGCACCGGGCGCTGCAGATGCAAAGTATGCCACGGCTCCGATAAGCAGTAACCATGACGGCAGTTCTGTCTGGAACCATCCTGCGCAGGCTGCGGCGATAAACGGTGTACAGATGATCAATCCTGCAAGCCATTTCCCTTTTCCTGACCTCTGTATCCACAACAAAAGCTCCAGGATCGGAACACTGATCAGCACAGCCACATAACTGAATGACCGATCCCCCGCTGTCTGCACAGAAAACAGTGTTTCAGAATTCTCCACGATCCACTCATACAGCCCGATGACCGTATCCCTGCTGTACCAGAGAAGTACCGCAGCCGCAGCGATGCCGGCGATCACCGCTATTGCGCCGAACCTCCTGTTCAGTACTCCCGTCAGCACCACCACGACAGCCGTGATGCCATACAGACACACAATATCAAACGGCAGCCGGAACACAGACAGAAATGCGTTCCACCACAGAGCCATCAGGACACCCATGACCACCGACTGCAGGACAAAAAGAGACAGACTGCCTCTGTCCCTCTTCCGCGTGTCCGTTCCTGCCCGGTATACTTTTATCCCTGACCGTCTTCTTCCCATCATTATCTCTCCCCGCTGTCGATGTCCCCTTGATTTTGCCGCAGGCAGCCTGCTGCAGATATCCAGAGAAAAATTTCTGACGGAAATCCCCTGTCACATGTGCTTTATCACAATTTCAGAAAATCAAACGTCTCCCCGTCCTTTTTCATCCTTCCCTTTCCGTCGATAGTCACCACAGATGCAAATTCCTGTCCGCGGAATGCATCATCATAGCAGACCCGCTCTTTCTGAATGTCCCGACAGGGCTGTATTTCCATAAGATTCCAGATCATATCACAGGCACTCTCCTCATCGGAAACGCGCCATCTGACCACCCGCTCATTTTTCTCCTCGTACCATGCCGCCATATGGATACATTTCTCTGACACAAGTGTGATCGAAAGAGAGGCCGCCGCCTCAAGCATCTTTGAAAATCCTTCCGCCGACTGATCTCCTTTCCTGTAGTCTATATAGATCAGGACCACACATCCCAAAGGGAAGCCGCGCTCCTTGATCATGAGCTTTTCTTCCCGCGCGCTCAGCTTCCAGTGGATATCTTTCAGAGAATCCTTCTCTCTGTACTCTCTCACCTGATAAATTTCTGACGGGTCATCCCCGCGCTTCTCCTGCGAAAACTCCTGGGCGTCCGCCTGAAATTCTCTCGTCCTCCGGGTAATCTCAAGGGGCATGAGTTCAAACACCGGCATGACCTTGACCTGTGCCGTTCTCTTCCATTTGACTCTTCTGTAAAATATGCCGAGAAAGTCATATACCTTTATACTGTCAATACTGACACTGACAGTTCCGCAGTATCTTGTATCAAATGTAAGCCAGACCGTCTCCTCCCCTTTTGGAAGAAGCACACCGCGAAATTTCTTTTTTACCCTCTGCTTCCCGCTGCTGTTACTGACCGCCGCTTGGAATTCATACCGGGTACTCATATGAGCCGACCGGTTTTTTACTGATATTCCGGCCTTGATCTTTTTTCCCTTTTCTCCAAGCGGAGGCACTCTCTCCAGATCCGGCACTGCATTTTTCCCTGTTATCATAAGATAAACACCGGATACTGCCGGATAAAGAATAAAGAACACAAGGATACCGGAAAGTACCGGTGCGTCATACATAAAAAACAAATATACGGTGACAAGAAGCACCGCCAGATACCCTGCCGTTCTTCTGATCATCTCTCTACCGCCTTGCCTTAAGTGCCGGCTTCTCCGTATTCTCGAGTATCTGCCGGACCGTCTCTTCAACCTTCACATGTGCAACTTTCGCTTTCATATTCAGAATGATCCTGTGCGCCGCCACACAGGGAAACACCTCTTCCACATCAGACGGAACTACATAGGCGCGGTTTTTCAGATAAGCGCATGCCTTCGCCATGGCAGTCAGCGCCACTGTGCCGCGCGGACTCAAACCAAGCTCCGTCCATTCATTTTCCCGAGTCGCCTTTGCCAGCTCTGCAATATACCGACAGATCCTTTCATGCATATAGACGCCTCTTGTCTCCCTGATCATATCCACCAGCGCCGGTGCGTCCAGGATCGGTATGATTCCTGCCGTCCGGTCCGTCTCCTGACTTCTGCGCATGATCTCCATTTCTTCCTCTACCGTAGGATATCCCATACTGACACAGATCATAAAACGGTCCAGCTGTGACTCCGGCAGAAGCTGTGTACCGGCAGAACCCGCCGGATTCTCCGTGGCGATCACGATAAACGGTTCTCCGGTCTTTCTGGTCACTCCGTCCACCGTCACCTGCTGTTCCTCCATCACTTCAAGGAGAGCAGACTGTGTCTTTGGAGACGTCCGGTTGATCTCATCGGCCAGCAGCAGGTTACACATGACCGCGCCCGGCTGATATACAAACTTCCCTGTTTCTTTCTGATACACTGTGAAGCCGGTCAGGTCCGAGGGCAGTACATCCGGAGTAAACTGCACCCTCCTTGTTTCCAGGCCCATCGCTTTCGAAAATGCAAGAGCCATGGTCGTCTTTCCCGTTCCCGGTATATCTTCTATCAATATGTGTCCCCCGGCAAGGATCGCTGTCATGATCTTCGTCAGGACGTCCCTCTTACCTACAACTGCTTTCTCCACTTCATCGATCACGTGCTGCGCACTGTATCTTCTCTCCGGCATACTCACCCTCCTTTACCCCTCGAGACTGACACAAAGCAGACATCAGGAATCTGATTTTCTGCGCTCATCAAATCGGAAGTGTCTCTCCGACAATTACAATATTCTATTTGGTCGACGGCATGAATTTCAGTATCTCTGCCGCAACGCCCGAAAGCGGCATTGTCTGCAGCCATACACGCCCCGGTCCTGTAATGACGGTATTGAAGAGACCTTCCCCGCCGAATACCATATTCTTAAGCCCCGGCACGCTCTTGATCTCCATATTGCAGGTTGCATCCATCGCTGCCAGATATCCGGTGTCGATCACGATCTGCTGTCCCGGCTGCAGATTATATTCCACCACATGACCGTCAAATTCGAGGAATGCCGTTCCCTGACCGGAGAGTCTCTGCATGATAAATCCCTCTCCGCCGAATAAACCTGCTCCCAGCTTTTTCTGGAAGAAAACAGACAATTCCACGCTCTCCTCCGCTGCGAGAAAGCCGGATTTCTGAACGATCACTTCTCTGCCCGGCCCGATTTCCCACGGTCTGATCTGCCCCGGAAAACTGGAGGCAAATGCGATCATGCCGTTTCCGCCTGTCGCAGTGTACCGGTTCTGGAAAAGTGCTTCCCCTGCGAACATTCTGCCCAGTGCCTTTCCTATCCCGCCGTTTGAAGTTGTCTCCATCTTCATGTTCGGCGACATCCAGCTCATGGAGCCGCGCTCCGTGATCATCGTCTCCCCGTTCTCAAGATAGCAGATCACCACCGGTAGTTCGTTTCCTTTAATCTCATACTTCATACTTTTTCTCCTTTTTCTTTTTGTTTTTTACTGCTGCGGTATCATGTACACAGCAAATGGATTGCCGCTGTATACAGTTATTGTATCATAAAATCCCGGCAGAGTAACTCCTCTGCCGGGATTCTTTACACAAAGCTTACATCTTCTCTTTCTCCGCCTGCCGCCTCTGTTCTTCTTCCGGCGGGATATCAAGCTTCGGCAGGGTGATATCCGCCTTAAACAGATCTGCTTCGGTAGTGATCTTCAGTGTACCGTGCTGGAGTTCAATAAAACTCTTGGCGATCGCAAGACCCAGCCCGGATCCTTCCGTATTCCTCGATGTATCCCCGCGGACAAAACGGTCCGTGATCTCCTCGGTATCAAAATTCAGTTCCGCTGCGGATATATTTTTCATGGAAATGTGCACATCATTCTCCTGCTCCGTCATCTCGATATAGACCCTCGTATGCGGCATCGCATATTTCGTGATATTTACGATCAGGTTCTCAAAGATGCGGTATGTCTTCTGGCTGTCCAGCCACATGACAAGCTTATGTTCCGGCAGCTTCCAGCGGAAGTCAAGATTTGCCGCTTTGATCTTACTGTCATTTTCCAGCCCCGCCTGCTTGATGAGATCGACAATATCCACTTTCATATAGTGCATAACAACACTCTTGCTCGCCGCTTTGCTGATCTCAAAAAGATCTTCGATGAGCACTTTCAGCCTCATGGATTTTCGCTCGAGTACATCTATGTACTCTTTCCGTTTCTCTTCATCTTTTTCATTTTTCAGAAGATCTGTGTATGTGATGATCGCTGTCAGCGGCGTCCTGAGATCATGGGAGACATTCGTCACAAGTTCGGTCTTCATCCGCTCATTTTTCACTTCTTCATCCACTGCCTTCTTAAATCCTTTCTGGATTTTCTTCAGCTCCTCCTGGATCGGATTGAACACCCCGATATCCCCCTCGATCGGTGTATCCAGATGTCCTTCCGCCAGCTGATTTGTGGACTTCAACAGCAGCTTATATTTCTCCTGGAGATCTTTCACATATTTTCTCAGGAACAGGAACAGGATCACAGAGTAGATGATCAGCGCGAGTGTTCCGTAATACCAGAAGAAACATACGATCGCCAGGATGATATAGTTAATGATCACGATCTTCAGGATCGTCCGGTTCGTCTTTTCACGGAAGTCTATATGCTGCAGCGCATCATACTGCTTTGCGAGAAAAGCTTTTGCCCTTTTTATGATACCACCTGCCTTTCTCACCATTTCCTCGTCACTCTCCGTCCCCTGACCGCGATAATGGCGGATCAGCTTCATTGTCAGCGTCCTGTCACGCCAGTACGCGCCTTTCATGCGTACCATTGCCCTCAGGGACGTCGCGCACCAGAAGAGCAGTCCGAAAACGAAGATCCACATTGCAAAGTTAAACGCTGCCGCAATGATCTCCATACCGTGCCCCATGCCCGGCAGCAGCGTATCCTGCACCGTCATATTCACGATCCGGGCCGGAATGTCAGAAAACATAAGTCCAAAGAATAGTACAAGAACGGGCACTTCAAACGGTACATCAAACAGCTTCATCTCGCTGATATCCAGTCTTCTCCTGACCGGAAGCAGCAGAGCTGTGAGGATCACGATAAAGCACAGTGTCCGGAGTGTGTCCGTGTAATACGGCGTTTCTCCTACACTGTAATATACCATATACGAATAGGGACCGTATTCTGCTGTATATGCCTCTGTAAATGCATTCAGATTTTCCTGACTCATGCCATAGATTACTGTAATGTTCTCCGGCACAGCAATACTTGAGATTCCTTCAATGTATTCCACTTCCTGTGCTGACAGCAGATAACCTTCTTCCAGATTGTATTCCTCCTGCGGGCTTAATGCCGTTCCGTCAATCTGGATCGAAGAGAGTTCTCCGTTCCCGGAAAACGTATAAGATACACGGAACGCATATCCGGAGTCTTCTTCATCAGCCGCCTGAAGATCCTCCGCCGCCTCCCCGCTCACATTTTTAAGAAGCTGTTCATCGTCGCTGCTGAAGACTTCATAATCAAAATACCTCTTCGTCAGATCAAAGTCCCGCTGCCCGTATTCATCTAACACCTCTGCCGGATCTGTCTCATTGGCATATTCATTGTAGAGAAGATAATTTCCCTCCGCCATGTCACTGCTGATAGAAGAAAGCGCTTCCGCATAAGGTTCTGTCTCTGTCGCCGCTTCACTCGCCTTGCTGTTTGCACTGTCCATCGCCCGCTTCATCCCGTCATACTGGGACATCATGATCAGGGAACAGAGGCTTAAGAATACAACAACTACAATAATTCCTGCCCTACGGCTGTTTTTCGATTTTGTATCCAACTCCCCACACCACCTTTAAATATTTCGGATTCTTCGGATCAATCTCGATCTTTTCTCTGATGTTTCTCACATGCACCATGATCGTATCCGTATTGATGGCTTTTTCCTGCCATACGCGCTCATAGATTTCCTCGGATGAAAATACCCTGCCCGGATTCTTCGCCAGAAGGAGCAGGATCTTATACTCAATGGGCGTGAGTTTCACCGGCTTCCCGTCCATCGTCACTTCCACTGCATCCTCATTGATCTCCAGACCTCCGATCACATGTACATTTTCCTGCGGCGCCAGTTTCTCCAGGAACTTGCGATAGCGCCTGAGCTGTGAATTCACCCTCGCCATCAGCTCCATGGGAGTAAACGGTTTTGTCACGTAATCGTCCGCGCCGATGTTAAGTCCTGTGATCTTATCAACTTCCTCTGACTTTGCCGACAGCATGATCACCGGAAAATCATGTTTTTCCCTTAATTTCATCGTCATGCGGATGCCGTCCATCCTCGGCATCATGATATCCACAATAGCCAGATGGATATCCTCCCTGTCTATGATCTCAAGCCCTTCAATGCCGTCCGCCGCCTGAAACACTTTATAGCCCTGACTCTGCAGGTAAATCTGGACCCCCTCCCGGATCTCCTTATCATCCTCTACGATCAATATGTTGTTCGTCTCCATGATGTCTCCTCTTCTCTCTTCTCTTTTCTCGTTTTGTCTTCGTCTCGTTTATCGTATCATCTTCGTTCCGTCTCTTTGCCCGTTCAATACAATATATCCCTCTGTATGTCCGGCTTTCTGCAGTCTAAGTCCGAAGTGTTCCGGGCACTTTTGTCACGGTTTTCTCCCCGTATTTCTGTCCGTTTACTGATTCCCGGACAGGTTCCGGCGCTGCTGTAAGCAGTTCCGGTATATGGTTCTTCTCTGCCACACCGTAATTTCTGACCGCCACGGTCACAGTCGTATATGGCAGCGGAATCACATATTTATCCCAGCGGTGCCGAAGCCGCAGGCAGGAAGAATAAGAAAGGCTGATGCCTACAAAATCCTCTTCTGCATGTTCCGACAGATAGAATGCCAGTTTCTTCGGCTCGTGCCTCGGCCCCAGCGGTCCGTCCAGCGCCACGGCAATGGAATGAGTCTTCTCATAGGAATCCTGTACGATCTTCTTGAGCGATGCAAACGCCTTGAAGCCGTCCGGCACGCGCAGTGCATTGCCGCCGCACCTTCTTACCATATTTTCTATATAATTTCCGCGGGTATCCGCGGTCACGATCACATCTACCGGCGTAGTCTTATGCGCCAGATTCTCAAGGACAAGATTCATAAAAAAGCTGTCCTCATGCCAGAACCCGAATATCTGGCTGTCCCCGTACCGGTTCTCTTCATCCCACCGGATCGTAACAGTCCGCTCGATCCATTTCAGATAATTAGTGAAGAGCCATTGCAGAACGTTCTCGCCGATCTTCTTCAGCCTCATAAAGTCTTTCTCCTTTCCTGAACCCACATTGATTGTAGAGCATCTCCTCATAGATGGCAAGTCTTGAAGATCGGTAATTTTCGGCAGAGATGAGCGCTGCATTCTTCATCCTGCTGTTCGTCTCCTCGTTAAGTGCTTCGATCACTTTTGCCGCCCACTCTTCTTCTCTCTCCTCTGTGAGGAAGCCGTTCACGCCGTCTTCGATAATGTCGTCCGTCCCTGTCGCGTGTACAGCCACGACCGGTGTACCTGCTGCCAGGGCTTCTGCCAGTACGATGCCCTGCGTCTCCGATTTCGATGCGAACAAAAACGCATCAGAAGCACTCAGATAATCCTTCACCTGGTCATTCGGTATATTTCCCATGAAAGTCACCACCTCCTGTATGCCAAGGATAGAGGCCCTGACTTTCAGTTCTGACTTCTGACTTCCGTCTCCTATGATAAGTACATGGAACTCATCGCCGAGCTCCTGTCTGAGTTCAGCAATCCCCCGCAGGAGAAATCCGTAGTTTTTCTCTTTCTCCAGTCTCGATACTGTAACCAGCAGATGCCGTTTTCCCCGGCTGTACTGTTTTCGTATCTCCTGCGACCGTCTGACATCTTTTCTGAAAAATGCTCCGTCAAGCCCTGTCGGAAAGACTGCGGCCGGCGTATCCACCCCGTACTCCCTTATGATTTGCTGCATACCTGCAGACGGTGCAAACACCAGATCGCATCTGTTACAGAACCATCTCATATAAGACGGGATCACGTTCTTCTGTATCCATTCCACCGCTTTCCTCTTCACAATTGTGCTCTTCTCATTAAGCCGGAAGCACGGAATGTAATGGAGATAGTCTTCATATCTCGTATGATATGTATAGATAACCGGAATCCCGTATTTCTTTCCCAGCCACAATGCCCACGGTCCTACAAACATCGGATGATGTACGTGTATGCGGTCAAATCTTTCTCTTTCAAACATCTCGAATATCTCTGTCGGATAAATGCCCGGGTACACCATACCGTTGTCCATCTTTTTCTTCTGTGAACGATACCGGATCACCCTCTCCGGTGCTTTCTTATCCTCCTCCAGGATCTTCTTCCTAAAGTTTTCATCCTGTTCTCCGTTGTCACTCTCGTACATCGGTGCAAATACTGTCACCTGATGGCCCAGCTTTACCAGTTCCTGAGCCTGCCGCTCCACCGAGATCGGCACACCGCCCACAAAGGGCCTGTAATTATTCGTAAGCATTGCAATCTTCATATCCTGCTCCCCTCTCTTATGTAAAGAATTTGATCGCCGCGTCGCCGAAGAAATATCCCGCCCCGACAAATGTCAGGTTCCATAAGAATATCCCGCACACGGAACTCACTGTATATTTGACAAAATCCATTTTCACCATACCTGCCGGGATCGAGATGAGAGTCCGCACCATCGGAAGCAGCTTACTCACAAATACACCGATACAGCCTTTTTCCCTCAGATAATTCATCTTGTCTTCAATAACAGGCTGATGTTTCGGGAATTTCTTAAAGTAGAATCCGAGCACCTTGTTCCCGCCGTATCTTCCCAGCAGATAGAGCGCCCAGCTTCCGGTAAGTCCTGCTGCAACTGTCAGCACCATGACAATTGGAAAACTGATTTCCCCCTGCGCGGCCCAGATCCCGGCAAGCGGCATGATAACGCCGGCGGGAAATCCCGGAAGGTTCAGATATTCTAAAAGTACGATCAGATATATAAAAAAAGCACCATATTGGATGAAATAACGGGTAAGTTCAGAAATGTCCATAAAAATTCAGCCCCCTTTCATGATTACAGGATATCCTGTAAATCTAAAGGGAGCTGATATAAGATTCCAAAGAATTTCTTAAGATTGCAGATTACGCCTCATCGATCGCTTTGCCGATATCGTGTCTCATATACTTATTCTCGAACTCTACCCACCCGGTAGCAGCATAGGCGTTCTTTCTTGCCTCTTTTAAGTCTTTTCCTTTTGCTGTCACACCGAGCACACGACCGCCGTTTGTCACGATCTGTCCGTTCTCGAATTTTGTTCCGGCATGGAAGCAGTAATAGCCGTCATGTTTCTTGAACTCGTCAAGACCTCTGATCGGGAAGCCTTTGTCATATTTCACCGGATAGCCGTCGGATGCGAGCACCACGCAGACCGCTGCGTTATCCTCAAACTGAAGATCGATCTGATCCAATGTACCGTCGATGCAGGCTTCGACCACATCGATGATATCATTTTTCATACGAGGCAGTACAACCTGCGCTTCCGGGTCGCCGAAGCGGGCATTGTACTCCAGCACTTTCGGTCCGTCCGCTGTCAGCATCAGGCCAAAGAAGATCACTCCTTTGAACGGGCGTCCTTCTGCCGCCATGGCGTCCACTGTCGGCTGATAAATATATTTCTCGCAGAACTCTTCCACTTCTTTTGTGTAGAACGGGCTCGGAGAGAATGTGCCCATTCCGCCTGTATTCAGACCGGTATCGCCGTCTCCCGCACGCTTGTGGTCCTGGGCGCTTGTCATCGTCTTGATCGTCTTGCCGTCCACGAATGAGAGAACAGACACTTCACGTCCGGTCATGAACTCTTCGATGACCATCTCATTTCCGGCTGTACCGAACTTCTTGTCCAGCATGATCGTCCTGACACCCTCTTTTGCCTCTTCCAGATTCTGGCAGATGAGTACGCCTTTTCCGAGTGCAAGGCCGTCTGCTTTCAGAACGATCGGGAATTTCGCTGTTTCGAGATATTCCAGTGCTTTATCCGGATCTGTAAAGTTCTCATAAGCCGCTGTCGGGATATTGTATTTCTTCATCAGATCTTTGGAAAATGCTTTTGATCCCTCAAGGATCGCCGCATTCTTCTTCGGACCGAATGTGCGGATTCCCGCCTCTTCCATGACGTCCACAAGACCTCCCACCAGCGGGTCATCCATTCCCACGATACACAGATCAATGCTGTTTTCCTTTGCAAATGCAGCCAGTCTGTCAAATTCCATAGCTCCGATGTCCACGCACTCGGCATACTCCGCGATACCCGCATTGCCCGGTGCGCAGTAGATCTTGTCCGCTTTCGGGCTCTTTGCCACGCTCGCTGCAATGGCGTGTTCTCTTCCGCCGCTTCCCACGATCAATATTTTCATCTGTAAACCTCCTCACCCGGTCTTATCTGTATTGATATTGTCCGTTGTCCTGTATTTCATCCATCCGCCGATGCCTCTGTTACGGCAGGATCGTTGTTTTATGGTCATCCACCCGAACTTTTCCATTTGCGATCAGGTCGATCGCTTTCGGAAGGATCTTCCATTCCGCCTGTTCCATCACTCTGCGCTGAAGCACCTCAGGAGTGTCTCCCTGCTGTACTTCCACCGCTTTCTGCAGGATGATCGGTCCCGTATCGGTTCCCTCATCCACAAAATGCACAGTAGCTCCAACTACCTTTACACCCCTGGCGAGAGCCGCCTCATGGACCTTTAAGCCGTAGTAGCCTTTCCCGCAGAATGACGGGATAAGAGACGGATGGATATTGATCATCCGGTTCTCGTACTTTCTGATCATCTCCGGCGGGATCACTACAAGAAAGCCGGCCAGCACAACAAGATCCGGCGCATAGCCGTCCACTGCCTCCAGCAGCTTCTCGTTGAAAATATCCCGTGTCTCAAAATCTTTTGGAGATACACACATAGACGGAATATCATTTTCTTCCGCCCGCTTCAGTGCATATGCATTTTTATTGTTGCTGATCACTCCCACGATCTGTGTGTTCGTGATCGTACTGTCTTTTACGCTGTCGATGATCGCCTGCAGGTTTGTACCGCCTCCGGATACCATCACGACAACGCGCAGCGGCTTGTCTGCCGCTGCACCCGTCCTCTCTAGCATAATTCTACTCCTTTGTCTCCTGCCTCAATGCGTCCCACTACATACGGCGCATCTCCGGCAGCACGGATTGCCTCCATGGCGCGGTCTGCATCTGCCTCATCCACTGCGACGATCATGCCAAGCCCCATATTGAATGTATTGTACATCATCTGCTCCGCGATATCTCCATCTACAGAGAGCATATTGAAGATCGGCGGGATTGGATAGCTGTCTTTTTGGATCACTGCCTTCGTGCCCTCTTTCAGCATACGGGGAACATTCTCATAGAAGCCGCCGCCTGTGATATGGCTGCACGCTTTGACTGTCACGCCGGCATCCTTGATACTTTTCAGCGCTTTTACATAAATCCTTGTAGGAACAAGGAGCGCCTCACCAAGTGTAGATCCGAGGCTGTCATAATATGTATCCAGCGCCTCACGTTTCATACTGAACACCTGTCTCACGAGAGAATATCCGTTGCTGTGGATACCGCTTGACGCCATACCGATGAGCACATCTCCTGCCTTCAGATTTTCTCCCGTGATCATATCTTTCTTATCACATACACCTACGGCAAAACCTGCAAGGTCATACTCTTCCGGAGCCATCAGTCCGGGATGTTCTGCCGTCTCGCCGCCGATCAGCGCGGCACCGGCCTGAAGGCATCCTTCTGCTACGCCCTTGACAATATCCGCGATCTTCTCCGGCTCATTCTTTCCACAGGCAATATAATCCAGAAAGAAGAGCGGTTCTCCGCCTGCACAGGCAATATCATTGACGCACATTGCCACGGCATCGATTCCGATCGTATCGTGCTTGTCCAGGATCATGGCCAGTTTTACTTTTGTCCCGCATCCGTCTGTACCGGACAGAAGCACCGGCTCTTCCATCTCTTTTATCTTAGCAAGGGAAAATGCTCCGGAAAAGCCTCCGAGGCCTCCGAGCACCTCAGGACGCATTGTCTTTTTCACATGTTCTTTCATCAATTCTACTGATCTGTAACCGGCTTCGATATCTACGCCTGCTTTCTTGTAATCCATTCTCTGATCTCCTGTTAATTCTTCGTGATTTTCTGTTCAGCAGCGCCATCCATAAAACCACTCTGACGCCTGGACGCTGAACTGTTACTTTAAATATTCCTCATATCCGATCTCGTGCAGTTTGTCTGCCTTTGCCTGAACGCCGGCCTTCATCTCTTCTGAATAGTCTTTCAGTTTCTGAAGGATCTCCGGATCTGATACGGCAAGGATCTTTGCTGCAAGGATCGCTGCATTCATTCCGCCGTCGATGGCAACTGTCGCTACCGGGATTCCCGGCGGCATCTGTACGATAGAGTAAAGTGCATCCATACCATCCAGATTCTTGCCGGACATCGGCACGCCGATCACCGGCATCGGGAAGAGTGCTGCACACATTCCCGGAAGATGAGCTGCCATTCCTGCTCCCGCGATGATCACCTTCACGCCTCTTCCTTCGGCTCCTTTCGCCCATTCAAAGAATGTATCCGGCATCCTGTGCGCGGAAATGATCGTCATCTCATAGTCGATTCCCAGTTTTTCAAGCATTGATGCAGCCTTGCTCATGACCTTCAGGTCTGAATCACTGCCCATTACGATTGCTACTTTTGGCATTATAACTCCTCCTTATTAAAGTGTCTCCAACGGTTGGTTTAAAACTTCCGTCCCCGGCAGAACGAATCTTCCGTCTTTTATTAGTATAATGTGTTTCCCATCTTTTGTCACTACACATATTTCTTCTAACTCTTCATAAGGTATGGTTATATCTGTATGACAGTTAAAGTAGGCTTTTGACACATCCTCTTTCCGGTTCACCGAAACCGAATTATCTTTTGCCACAATCTCTTTTCCGTTCGGATTATATACCCTGATATCCTCGCTCCAGGAATAGCAGGTATCGCCTACCGCAAAATGTGGGCCCGTCTTCTCTGCGATGAGGATCGGCATCTTGTCCTCGATACCGTATTTCTTTCCTGCCACATAGGCTGTCGTATTCGTACCGATGGCAAACTCCCCAAGCGGCAGTGACTGATGGCCTTTCAATATATTGTCCTCAATATATCTGCGTCCTTCTTCCGGATCATCAAAATTTCCGCAGCGGTAGTCCGTGATCTTTCCGTCCTTAAATGTCAGCTCCAGATCCGAATACTGCAGCCCTTCCAGATACACACAGCTTACATGAAGCACGCCTGATGTTCCCTCCAGCACAGGAGAGGTAAACACTTCTCCGACAGGAATATTGACGTCCGCCACACAGTTTTCGAAAATTGTTTCTTTCTCAGCGTCATTGAGATGATACAGTTTCACCCTGATGTCCGTCCGGTTCCTGCCTTTTCCTGTCACATGGACGTATTCCCCCTGGTCGAGAGCATCGATCATTGTCTGCTGTACTTTCTCATAGAGCTTCGCATCCAGTGTATTGATGCGGATCACTTCATCAAAGATATCCGGATATTTCTCTCCGATCTCAGGCACCGGATACGCCACGATAGTAAAGCTGCGTTCTTCCCCTTTGATATATTCGTTCGTAAGCTGCCCGGACCGGCTGTCATAGCTGACCGCCAGCTTCTTCTGTTCTTCATTGTAGGACGGAGCTTCCGGCACTGCCTTCGGTGAAAATGGCTTTTCCCCGAATGTCTCCATGACCGCCGGCCCCGCAAACTGCGCCGCCTGGTCTTTGTGCTGCTCATACACGGTGCGGGACACTTCCAGACGCCGCTCAATATACCTTTTATCCATAAAGAGCGCCTGATCCTGCCGGTGGTCGTATTCATACTGCCAGTTCGGCACTGCGCCGTAATATCCGATCTTGTGGTGCTCCCGCTTTGTGATGACACCGGAAGCCGCACGGTAAATGACAGGCTTAAGTCCCATCTGACGGAAATTCTCTATAGCAATACGGATCACCTTTTCAAAGCCGAGGCTGTAGCGGATATTTACCACTGATTTTTTTGACAGATCCTTCCCTGTATTGATAAAGCCGATGCGGTATCCTTCCGTATACACATCCGCCATCTTCCGGAGCGACTCCTCCGGCAGCGTACGCAGATGCCGCGCTGTCCCCAGCTCATTTTCCGTGATATACTCACCGAAGCAGTAAAGATATCTGTCATTGTCGAGATCTGCATTTTCAATGATATCGGCGGCAAATGAATATGCCGGATCGATCTGCTCCATGATGCGGTCTGCCAGGAATACATCGCAGTAATCGCTTGCATACCAGTAAATAATATCGCGGATTTCTTTTGTGCCCGGAACCGAATCACTTTCAAAGCTGTTATAAACTTCAATAAACAGCTCAAACAGAATCGTCAGATAATCTATCCTGTTTTCAAATGAACAGGGAATTCCCGAACGCATTTCTGTATAGAGCATACTCAGCAGCTGTCCCATTTCCAGCCCGAACTTCTCTGCTGCATAAGCCGGATTTGCATAGCTGCTGCCATAATGTTCTTCCAGAACGTCACTGTAAAGAATCTCATTGAGGCTCTTCATCTCCTCAACACTGTATCGGTTCCACTCGCCGCTTTCTACTTTTCGTCTTACATTTTCAAGCTCCAGTAAAAAAATAGCCACATCCTGGAAATAAGGCAGATACCGCTCCGGCACTGTCTCCTCAGAGACGATCCCGCGCAGCCTGCCGACCGCCAGGACATGGCGCTCTTCATACTGTTCGTTCTTCTCTTTCTGTATTTCTCTTATATCCATCTGATAAGACCTCCTTTTATCAGCTCAAGCCGCCTATGAATATTGCAAGAAAAAGGATTACTGACACAAAACCGGCCGGCAGCCCGATCTTACACGTCAGATAACTCCGTTCACGCTCACGGAACCCCCGGATTGCAAGACGGACTCCGTTAATGGACAGGACCAGAGACAGGACAGCCAGTCCTCCGATGATCCCGTGTACATTTCCTCTTGCCATAAATGCATAAAAAATACAGCCTGCCAGGATAAGCAGCCCTCCAATGCTGTTTATGCAGGAAACAATTCCCATCCGGGAATGCTTGAAATTTGCCTGCCCGTATTTTCTTGCCCCTCTCTTTTTTCTTTCCTTATCTCTATGACGCTCTTCAGCGCTTTTTCCGATTCCGAACACGATGCTTTCTCCTTATCTGATTGCATATTGCAAATAGAATATATCCCAGCACACCTCCGATGGTATTGAGCAGGATATCATCCACGTCAAAACTCCCCACTCTTGTAAAAAGCTGTACGATCTCCACACACAGGCTCAGTCCCATACTGCAGAACAGGGTCTTAAAAAAACCTCTCGATCTGCTTGCCATGGAAATGAAAAAGCCATACGGGACAAAGATAAGTATATTGCCAAACAGATTGGCAAACACAGTAAATGTACCCAGCTGCTCCCTGTATGTGATAAAACGCCTGATTTCCTTGAAAAGTTCCAGATTGTACCTGTAATCCTCTGCAATCTCTGTTCTGCCATACCATTCTGCAACGAACAGAAAATAGATCAAAAATCCGACATATAATAAAAACAGGACTTTTCCAAACGCCCTGATAACACTCGTTTTTTTTATACCCAAGATAATTCCCCTGACACTTTGAAAAGGGGACCGGCCTGCTGCCGCCCCCTTATACTGTCTGTTCCCGATTAAAACGTAATCTCTTTTTTATGTTTCAGCAGATTAGCGCCGCTCACAATGGAAAGGACACCTGCCGTGATGCCGACTACCAGGATAATGATCCCGACCGCAATGTTTCCCGCACCGCTGTTCTTCATTGTCACATATGCCTTTTCCATATTCTGAGCCTCCTTATTTTACACCATATGTTTCATAGTATGTGTCGATTGCTGCCTTTAATGTATCATCAATGACAACTTTCCCGTTATATTCTCTGTTATACAGGCACTCTACCACTTCTTCCATCGTTACGATCGCAGCTGTATCAAATCCATAGAAATCCTTGATCTCATCCAGTGCACACTTTTCGCCGCCTTTTCCCACTTCCATCCTGTCCAGGGATACGATGAGCCCGACGATCGTCACATCAGCCGCAGCTCTCACCTTCGGCACTGTCTCCTCCATAGATTTTCCGGAGGTGGTCACGTCCTCGATCATGATCACACGGTCACCGTCTTTTAACTTGCTGCCGAGGAAACTGCCCTTGTCTGCTCCATGATCTTTCTCTTCTTTGCGGTCTGAACAATAACGAACTTCCTTTCCATACAGCTCACTGTATGCGATCGCAGTCACAACACCGAGCGGGATTCCTTTATAAGCCGGTCCAAAGAGAACGTCAAAATCATCGCCGTATTTGTCGTGGATCGCTTTCGCGTAGTATTCGCCCAGTTTCTTCAACTGGGAGCCTGTCACATACGCTCCCGCATTCATGAAGAACGGAGATTTTCTTCCGCTCTTTAAAGTAAATTCACCGAATTTGAGCACATCGCTGTCCACCATAAAATGAATAAATTCCTGCTTGTACTGTTCCATATCACAACCTCCTGTATAAATAAATACACCTCTGTATTCTCCTGTACAGGGCGCAGCACTCTCTGATTCTTTACAATTTTAACACAAGTCTTTCGTATTTTCAATTAAGAAAGGCACCTGTGCCTGCAAACGATCGAATCTATATGCTGAGCGGCAGCATGAGCTTCACTCCGAACCCTCCATACCCGCTTCTCGTGATCTCTGCCTTTCCTCCATGTGACTCCGCGATCTGCTTTACGATCAAAAGCCCCAGCCCGTGGCGCTGCTCTCTTGTATTCGTATCACATACCATGTAATGCGGCGCATGATTCAGTCTTTCGACTTCTTCTTCAGAAGCGCCCGTCCCGTTATCCTCCACTGAGATCACACAGTATCCTTTTATTTCCTCCACTGCTACATAAACAGTACATCCGTCCTCATTATGGTTCATACTGTTCTGGATCAAATTCGAAACCGCCCGCTTTATGAGTTCTTTATCTGCACAGATCCGGCAGACGGCAAGTTCCTCGTCCGTCTCCCACTCAATGGGATATCTTCCGTCCACGTCCATATTTATGAAATCCACTGCCACCTGCCGGACAAGGGCGACTGCATTGATCTCTTCTCTGACAATGGGCTGCATATTGTACTCCATCTTGGATGCCAGGTTCAGGTCATTGATGAGATTCTTCATCCTGCGGCTCTGTCGGACGATCGCGGATGCTTTCTTTCTGTCCTCTTCCCGCAGATATTCGGAAGCTTCGAGCTGCGCCGCATACCCCATGACCATAGACAACGGTGTGCGGATATCATGAGATACCCCTGCGATCCAGTTGGCGCGGGCGGCGTCTTTTTTTCTGAGCTGATATTTCTGCGACTGCAGCATTTCCGAAGTCTTATTCAGATGAAATGCCAGCTCTGAGAGTATACCTTTCTCTTTTAATCTGACCGGTTCACCTTCCGGCAACTTCCGGATGCCCTCCACGATCGGGCGCACTGAGCGCAGCAGACCGGAATTTGCCCCGATATAAATGAGCAGCACCAGTAAAATATTTCCCCCAAATACCATCAGCACCGTCACCGGAGCGCTCTCGATCATCTGGTAATCCCAGCTCGGATACATATGTTTCCAGAAGCTCTTCTGAGGATATCCTAGGATCATAAGCCCATCTTCTCCTGTTCCGGTAAATGTGGGGCAGTCGTCAATATATCCCCGCGTGAGTGATGCGATCTCCGATGCAGTATATTCGAGCGGCACTGTATCCGGCAGATTATCCGAGTGCCACAGCGCCTTTAGCGTGGTGTTATCTATATAGACCGCCCAGATATTTTCGCTTTCCAGCTCTGTCTGCATCTCCTCCGGCAGAGTATATCCTTCCTCTCTCACTTCCATGGCTTCCGCCGCATCCTGTGCGGTTGTCCATGGTCTTCCGTTCGCAGAATGTCCCATCGTATATGCGATCAGAAATCCCATATTGAGCACCAGAAAGAGAAAAATACTCAGAAGCAGGATCAGGACAAATCTTCGGATCAATTTAGGAATGCTTTTCATTGTCTGTCATTTCCTTTCTATCATCAGCTTATATCCCAGCCCCTTGACTGTCACCAGCGAGACCGGCTTCGATGGATTTTTCTCGATTTTCTCCCGGATGCGCCGGATATGAGCCATGAGAGAATTCTCATATCCGTACGGGTTGTCTCCCCATGCCGCTTCACAGAGGGCATCGATCGTCACAATGCGTCCCGCATTGCGGTACAAAGCTGCCAGAATTTCATATTCCTTCGCGGTGAGCGGAATGCGCTCCCCCTCTTTTATCACTTCCGCGCGTTCCAGGTCGATCTCGCAGCCGCTCAATTTCACAAGTGGATCTTCATCTTTATAGCTCCTCCGGAGAATCGCTGCGATGCGGAAGAGCAGCTCCTTTGGCAGGAATGGCTTTACCATATAATCATCTGCCCCGAGCCCGAATCCACGAAACTTATCTTCATCCTCACCCCGTGCCGTCAGGAAAAGCATCGGATAATCCCCCTTTTCTTTCAGCTTTTCCATCAGGTCGAAGCCGTCGCCGTCCGGGAGCATTACATCGAGGATGGCAAACTCAGGCGTGGATTTCTCCGCCTCTTTCAGCGCCTCCGCCACTGTACCCGCTGTCCGGATATTCTCATATCCGTCCTCTCTTAATATAGATACGACCATATCCAGCAGCTCCGGCTCATCGTCCACGAGCAGGATCTGCTTCCTCTTTATATAATCTGATAACATAGACATTTTCCTCCTTTTCCGGCAAAGCATCCCGGCGTCAGCATTTCCCCGTACAGGACCTCGCCGTTTTCAGGCTGCGGCACAGATCCCCGCCAGAGATATTGTAGCACAGCAGTCTCGCATTTTGTATCCTGCGCAGCAAATGTAAGGTAAATGTAAGACAGGGAGAAGATTGATGTAAGGTTCACCATTTATGATAAAGATACAGAAAATCAAAAGGAGATGTGTGATATGAATATAATCCAGACAAGAAACCTGACCAAATCCTACGGTGACTTTACCGCAGTCTCGAACCTGAACCTGCACGTTCCGAAAGGATCTGTGTACGGCTTCGTCGGACCGAACGGCGCGGGGAAGTCAACGACCATGAAAATGTTCCTCGGGCTCACCCGCCCGAGCAGCGGTGCATTTGTCATCGATAAAATGAGCTATCCCCACAATCGCGTGAAAATCCTGCGGGAAATCGGTTCTTTTATTGAGGCGCCCGCTTTCTACGGGAACCTTACCGGAGAGGAGAATCTTGACATTATCCGCCGGATTCTAAAGCTACCGAAATCCACTGTGGACGACGCATTGGAGCTTGTAGATCTCACCCCTTATAAGAAACGCCTTGCCCGTAAATATTCTCTGGGCATGAAGCAGCGTCTCGGACTTGCGGGCGCCCTCCTCGGCAGGCCGCCCATCCTGATCCTTGACGAGCCTACAAACGGATTGGATCCGGTGGGCATCCACGAAATCCGTACACTGATCCGCTCCCTGCCGGACAAATTTGACTGTACGGTGTTCGTCTCCTCTCATCTTCTCTCAGAGATCGAGCTGATGGCAGACCACATCGGCGTATTAAACCACGGGCACCTGCTCTTTGAGGGGACGCTGGAAGAACTGAAAGAGAAAGCAGCTTTTGAGGGCTATCCCGATGATAATCTGGAGGATATGTTCCTTGCCCTGATCGAGGAAGACAATATAAGGCGGGGTGATGCGAAATGAGTTTCCGATTAGAATGTAAGAAGATCAGACGGACCGGTCTGACGGCTGCATTTATCGCAGGCAGCATCATAGCGGCGGCACTGCCGGTCATTAATACAGCCGCTCGTCCGGATACCTTTACCTCTATGGCGGGCTCGCCTGCCGTAGTCCTCGCGGGCGCCAATCTGCAGTTGATCTCCATGCTGAATCTCCTGCTCGTCACAGCCGGAGCCTGCATCCTGTACCACATCGAATATGCGGATAACGGGCTTCAGAAGATGCAGTCGCTCCCTGTCCGGGAGTCAGGACTTTTTATCGGGAAATGCGGGATTCTCCTGCCGTTTGTGCTTATGATGTTCCTCTTCGAGGCTGCTTCTCTGTGTTTCTGCGGATGGCACTGGCTGGACGCCGGAAAAGAAGAACTCCTCGAAATGCTGCAGACTCTCGGGTTTACACTGCTCTTCACGCTTCCGGCAGCCATAATCGCCCTCGTGATCGCATCGGCATGCCGGAACATGTGGACCACACTCGGAATCGGAGTATTATGTATCTTTACGGCAACCATGCTCCCCACGGACAATTTTATCGTCACCCTGTTTCCGTATGTCCTGCCGTTTCAGATATTGCCGGACATGGAGACAGAACGGGTGATCCATTATTGTATCGCCGCCGTATGTGAGACTGCCGCTGCATGCGCCGCAGAGTTTATTTACTTAAAAGTCAGGAGGTTATTTGCATGAATATTTTTACATTAACAGCAGTTGAATTTAAGAAAATAAAGCGCTCCAAGATCCTGCTGATCCTGATCGCTGCCACGGTCATCCTGTGGTTACCGAACATTCTGAACGCGGATCTGAATTTCGATATGAGTGATATAGGTATCTCGCCGGAAAACAGCTTCTTCATCCAGGGATTCATGGGAATGGCGTGGTTTATCTATCCTGCAGTCATGGTCGTCACCACCGTCATTCTCGTCCAGACAGAACGGACGAATCACGGCATCCTCAAAATGCTCGCCCTGCCGGTCAGTACGCCTCTTTTGTGTCTTGCCAAATTCATCGTCCTGGCAGTGACCGCAGCGGCATTTATCCTGTTTATGACTGCCGGATACTATATCGCCGCGGCTGCCGCGGGAGCGCTGAATGACTACAGCTTCATCCTTGCCCCAGGCTATGTACTTCCTTTTGCCGGAAAGCTGTATCTTGCTTCTCTTCCTATGCTGACTGTGTTCTGGCTGATCGCTGTATGCATATCCACTCCCATATTTTCCGTGGGCGTGGGACTTGTCTCGATCGTACCAAGCGTACTCATCAACAATACGAAAGCCTGGTTTCTCTATCCGATGGGATACCCGTTCTATCTTGTAATGACAGAATATGGCGAGGTTGCAGAAAATATCGGGAAAAGCCAGATGGAACCACTTCCGTGGATCCCTGTTGCTATTGGAATTACACTGATCTGTTTACTGATTTCCTGCCTGTATTTCGGGCGGGCTGAAAGGAGATAATAGAATTATGAAAGAAAAAATATTAACCGCTGTAAGCACACTTATGATCTTTATTCCGTGGACGATCCTGCCTCTGCGCACATTTGACTGGGCGCTGGAGTCCCCTGCTGCTGAGATCATCGTATACAGTTATGCGGCATTCATGGTATTCAGCGGGATATTCACCCTGCTGTCATATACGACAGCAGGTGTGAAAAATAATTTGATGAAGATCTGCCTTGTGATCACCTTGATGTACGCCGTCGGCGCTGTGGCGATCATCGGGATGTCACTGGTGTAAGTTATTCGCCTACAATGCACACGCGGATCAGGTTTGTCCGGCCCGGGATACCGAGAGGAATTCCGCCCGTAAATACGATCTTGTCTCCCTCTTCCACGATACCATGTGCCTGTGCAGCTTCGATGGCACGCAGGCAGAGGATTTCCGAGCTGTACTCTTCTCTGATCTGCAGAGGCAGGATGCCCCAGGACAGATTCAACTGTCTGCAGACTCTTTCCGAACTGGAGCAGCCTGCGATCAGGCATTCCGGGCGGTACTTTGAGATCATCCGCGCCGTATTTCCGGTCTTACTTACTGCAAGGATCGCATTTGCTTTCAGATCGATGGCAGTCATACATGTCGCATGAGAGATCGCATTTGTAATATCCGGATCTTCACTTCTTGCCCTGTTACGGAAGATTGCGTTGTAATCAATATTCCGTTCCATATGCACAGCAATCTTGACCATCATCTTAAGGGCTTCCACCGGATACTTACCGGCAGCTGTCTCTCCGGAAAGCATGATCGCGCTCGTTCCCTGAGCGATCGCATTTGCCACGTCTGTCGTCTCCGCACGGGTCGGGCGGGGATGGATCATCATGGAGTCAAGCATCTGTGTAGCAGTGATGACAACCTTTCCCGCTTCATAGACTTTCTGGATGATCCTCTGCTGGATGATCGGCACGTGTTCCAGCGGTATCTCCACACCCATGTCGCCTCTGGCGATCATGATGCCGTCTGCCTCCTCGATGATCGCATCGATGTTATCCACACCCTGCTGATTTTCAATCTTGGCAATGATGTGGATCTCCTGACCGCCGTTATCGTTGAGGAGCTGTCTCATCTCCCGGATATCCTCGGCCGTTCTTGTAAATGAAGCAGCCACAAAATCAAAATCTTCCTGTATTCCAAACAGGAGGTCATCTCTGTCTTTCGGGCTGATAAACGGCATCTTCAGCTCTACACCCGGCACATTGACTCCCTTGTGATCCGAAATGTCTCCGCCATTCTTTACGATACAGACAATATCCTTGTCCACAATATTTACGACTTCCATACCGACCAGGCCGTCGTCGATCAGGATAGAATCGCCCGGCTTCACATCCTTATAGAGATCTTTGTAACTGATCGTCACCTGCTCCTGTGTTCCTTCGACTTCGTCGTTTACAAGGGTAAACTCCTGTCCCTCTTCCAGTGTGATCTTCTTATCCTTAAAACATCCGATACGCACTTCCGGTCCTTTCGTATCAAGAAGCGCTGCGATAGGCTTGTCAAACTGTTTGCGCAGTGTTTTCAGTTTCTCCAGGCGCACCTTCTGCTCCTCGTGGGTGCCGTGTGAAAAATTGAAACGCGCCACATTCATCCCCTCCCTGATGAGGGCTTCCAGAATCCCCTCTCTGTCAGTGGCCGGTCCAAGTGTACAAATGATCTTTGTCTTTCTCATAATATTTCCTTTCCGGATGACTCCTTGCTTTGATAAAACTGCACAGTTCTTTAACCGAATGAACCGCTAAAGTTATTATAACATCATCGCGCATTCAATATCCAGAGAGAAATCCTAAGATGAACATATTTTTTACACATATATAACACTGTTATTGCCGGGCTGCCGCCTCATTTACGCATCTGAGTGCATTTAAGCTCCTCGGATAGCCGATATAGGGCAGGCACTGTGAAATGATCTTGATCAGGAACGCCTTATCATTTCCCACTTTCATATTGCCCGCTGCGTGGGATGTAAGCTGTGGCTCGCATCCGCCCTGTGCCGCAAGGAAGCAGAATGTGATCATTTCTCTCTGTCCATAATCCAGACCCTTGCGGGTATAATAGTCGCCAAAGCAGTTACCTGACAGCCAGCAGTTGATGTGCCGGCTCTCCTCAGGTCCTGATGTGGCAAATCCTTTCATGCCGTCTCCGAAAATATCCACCTGAGCCTGCTCGCCCTTTTCCACACGATCCTCAATCGTAGTAGTTGCCTGTCCTTCCAGTGGAAGTGCAATGCCTTTTTCCGTCAGGACTTCATTGACTGCATCAAAGAACGGGCGTACTCTCCCGATCCCGAGATAAGCACACGCCTGATAGACGATCTCTTTTACCTCTACCGGTGTCACCCCAAGGTTCAGGGCTCCGGGAAGCACTTCCCTGAATTCATCAATCCCCTGACATCCGAGTAATGCAGCCAGAATTGCCATCATCCTTGTACGGCCGTCAAGGTCATCCTGATTTACTACCTCGTCGCAGGAAAAGTTTGCAAAAAACTCTGCAAATTCCGGGTCTGTAGATGCAAGTTTAAATCCACCGTCCGGATATAATCTGTTGAAATATTTTTCTGCTGATTCTGTCATGATCGTTCATCCTCTCATAGTATGCTATTTTAATTTTCCATATTCTTCGTCGGAAACCGCCTCAAGCCACTCATTGGATGCTCCCTCTGCAGGCACCTCTACTGCAAGATGCTGGAACCAACTGTCCTTTGCTGCTCCATGCCAGTGTTTTACTTCCGGCGGAATATTCACAACATCGCCTGCATGCAGCTCCTGTGCAGGTTTTCCCCACTCCTGATACCAGCCACGTCCGCCTGTTACAAGCAGGATCTGACCGCCTTTATGATGAATATGCCAATTATTGATTGTCGACGGGGCAAAACTGACGTTCCCTATGGGTACCCTCTCTGTTGTGAGCATTTTCAGATAACATTCTCCCGTAAAATACTGGGCAAATGCTGTGTTTGGCTCACCTATATCAAATACCGCACCTCCGCCAAGATCCTGTTTCATTTTTTCTGTATCCATTGATAATTCCTCCATTTCCATAAAATACCGGGAATTTTCTTCCTAAAATAATATTAGTCGTCGGATACGCAAAAGTCTAATGCTTTGTTTGAATGTACTGTCATGCCCCCACCGCATAATTTTTTATTATTATTGCATTCTATCTATAATCAAAAGGTTTTTTACTATATTTTCTTCCATCGTATCGATATATTCCGCCATCTGTACGACCTGCTTTTTCTCCTGATCCATTCCGTTTTGCTCCAGCAGGCGGAACAGTTCCTTTAAGTTTTCCTGCTCTTTCAACGGAACTTTCAATGTGTTTTTATTTTCCGTATATATCATCTCCCATCAAAAAAATCGTCTGGTTTCCCCAACGATCTAAATCATTATCCGCTGATCCGCTCAATATAAATTCTTTAATTCTCATGAATTATTCATTCCACGAAATAGAACCTCCAGTTACTTTTATACTTTTTGATGAAGTATTCTTAACATACATCTTCCAATAAACTCACTGTTGGCAAGCATCAGCCTTTGCAGATAAGCATCCAGTTCCCACCACTTGTTCAAAGACAGATAGCAAAAATTCCGACTTTTCGGCCAGAGGGCCAAACTCAGATTCCGGCTGATATCGCACAGTTCGGACACCATGGTATGGGCGTTTGGGTCTTCCTTCAGACACGCATCCAGGATGGTATCTGCGATCTGGTCACAAACCTTGTCCGGGTGACCTTCTGTCACGGATTCTGCTGTATAAAATTTCTCCATTAGATTTTTCCTTTCTTTTAAGCATAGAAAAAGGACGCATCCGCTTTTGGACACGTCCTCATATTTCTGTGATTCCTATTCTATCTGTTTTGCATATGTTTCTTTTCTTTTTTCTGTTTCTCCCGGTCTTTGGAAAGTTTCAAAGCCAGACTGCGGACTCTGTCAAAAGATTCCTGTTCACTTTTCAGCAAAACATAGACCATTTCTGAGAGGTCTTCCCTTTTGTCATACCTTCTGAATGCTTCTCTGTACTTCCCAGTCGGCGGGATTGAGACAGGCAGGAAACCGCTATTGATCAACTGCTGATTTATGATCATCCTCCCGGTCCTTCCATTCCCATCTGAAAAAGGATGGATCCGTTCAAACCGGACATGACTGGCTGCAATCTTTTCAAAAATCTCTTTCACTGTTGCCGCCTCTATATTTGTCTCCCTGATCCAATCTTTCATAAGCGCCGGAACATCCTGCGGAACCGGCGGGTAGTATACGGCTTCCGACAGATTTCCAATATAAACTGTGGTCTCTCTATATTCTCCCTGCATATGTCTAATATAGCCATTCGCCTGCTTAATCCACTCTTCGTCAATAGCTTTTTTCGCAAATGGGAGCAGCATTTTCTGAATTGCATAGTAGGCATTTTTCGCATCTGTATATTCAGAATAGGTATGGTTCGATCTTACTTCATCGTAATCAATTACTGCGATCGTTTCTTCCAATGACAGAGTGTTCCCTTCAATTGCGTTCGTACTCCATGAAAACCTCTTGGCAAAGTCTTCCGTAATCGGAAAGATATTGCTGATTTTGTGACCGCCTTTTTAGCAAAAGCTAAACAAGAA
>MHCFR00700__coassemble_570_pt1 | contig 28613 bp, 24 predicted proteins | sample MHCFR00700__metabat2_low_PE_034 | metagenome-assembled genome bin MHCFR00700 | reverse complement strand
CATGAATCTGAACGAATACCAGAATTATCGTGAGACTAAATCGCACACAACAGCGGAATTCCCGTACAATACATATCTCTGTTCAATCCCAAAAGATTTTCCGCAAGTTCCTTTGCACTGGCATGCAGAGCTTGAACTGATCGTTATTAAAAAAGGGCGGGGTATCGTTTCCGTTGATCTCGAAAAACGTTCTGTCACCTCAGGGGATATCATTCTCATCTGCCCCGGACAGCTCCATTCCATCGAGCAGGATCAGGAATATTTAATGGAGTACGAAAATATCATAATGAAGCCGGATCTTCTCATATCCGGAGAAAACGACCTGTGCGCTGTCCGATTTATTTATCCGTTTATCAACGGTGAAATTCCGTCAGATACATACCTGACCCCCGCTGTTTCCTATTATAAAGAAGTCTCCGAATGCATCCGCCAGATCGACCTGCTGTGTGACACCAAAACAGAAGGGTACCAGCTTGCAGTCAAAGGACTCCTGTTTCAGTTCTTCTTTCTGCTTATTTCCAACCGGCAGAAAAAAGAGACCACGTCCGTATCCCGGACGAAGTCTCTTGAAAAAATGAAAACCATATTGAAGTATGTAGAAGAGCACTATGACGAGCACATCACTATCGATGACATGGCGGCTCTCACCTATTACAGCAAATCCCACTTTATGAAATTTTTCAAACAGCATATGGGGACAGGATTTATCGATTATCTAAACGATTACCGCCTGACGATGGCGGAACGGCTATTGAAGTCTTCCGACAGCTCTGTCCTGGAGATTGCGGAAAAGAGCGGATTCGACAACCTGTCATATTTCAACCGTATTTTCAAGCGGAAGTATGGTACGTCTCCAGGGCGGTGGCGGACGCAGGTATAAACAATTCTATTTCCCAAATCCGCAGTTTGGATATGTACACACCTCGCAATTCAGACACAGTCCGCCCTCACCCAGGACACTGAAATCCTCCGCACACAGATGCTCTCCTGCCACGATACGCGGCAGCACGAGATCGAAGATCGTGCGTTTTGAGTACATCACGCATCCGGGCAGTCCCATGACCGGGATATCCGGCCTGCTCCCGGCTCCCGTATTCTGCGCATCTGCACCACTGTCTTCCCGCTTTTTATACGCCAGCATGAACATGGCGCCGGGCAGGACAGGCGCTCCGTAAGTGACCACCTCATCCGCCGCATTGCGGATAGCAAAAGGTGTCCTGTCATCCGGGTCCACACTCATACCTCCGGTACAGACGACCATGTCCGCTCCTTTATCGATCCAGTCATTGATGGCGGCTGTCGTCATCTCTGCATCGTCATCGCACACAACATGACCCAGTACTTCAACACCGCACTCTTCCAGCTTTTCCTTTACTACAGGGGTAAACCGGTCTTTGATCCGCCCGCGGTAGACTTCGCTTCCTGTCGCAATGATCCCGGCCTTCATCTTACGGAACGGAAGGATCCGGAAAACAGGTTCAGTACCGCAGATTTCTTTCACCCGGTTCATCTTCTCCTCTTCGATCACAAGAGGGACTACGCGCATACCCACGATCTTATCGCCCTTTTTCACCGGGAAGTTCCCGTGTCTGGAAGCAAGCACCATCTGCCCCATGGCATTCACTGCATTTAACTTTTCTCTGTCGATCTTTAAGAGTCCGTCCTCTTCTGCGGTCAGTTCGATCTTGCCTTCCTTTGCCTCCGATGCCTTCATGTACTCGCCCTGACATACCTGACGCAGCACTTCGGCCGCGTCATTTTCATGGAGCATTCCTTCCTGTTTTTCCCACACGTACAGATGCTCTTTCCCGACAGAAAGCAGGACCGGGATATCCTCTTCCGTAACCACATGTCCTTTCCGGAATACCGCATCCTTCACCACGCCCGGGATGATCTGTGTAATGTCATGGCAGAGCACACTGCCAACTGCATCTTCTGTCCTGATCAATTTCATGATCTGCCGCCTCCTGTTTTATTCATATTAATTCTTTTCACAACTCATCGAGTTCCTTCATCCAGACTGCCGCGCACGCGTCGCTCGGCATTCTCCAGTCTCCTCTCGGGGAAAGTGCCACCGTACCAATTTTCGGTCCATCCGGAAGACAGGAACGTTTAAACTGCTGGGAGAAAAATCTCCGGCAGAATGTCTTCAGCCATTTCAGGATCGTCTCTTTGTCATAGTCTCCTTCAAATGTCATCTCCGCCAGCCGGAAGATCTTCGCAGGCTCGTATCCGAAACGGAGCATATAGTACAGGAAGAAATCATGAAGTTCGTATGGTCCCACAAGATCTTCTGTCTTTTGGGCGATGTCGCCGTCTTTCGGCGGAAGGAGTTCCGGGCTCACAGGCGTATCAAGAACGTCATAAAGCACTCTGCGCAGCTCCTCATCCGGCGTCTCGTCAGCCGCATATTTGACAAGGTGGCGTACCAGCGTCTTCGGCACGGATGCGTTTACGCCGTACATGGACATATGATCGCCGTTGTAGGTGGCCCAGCCCAGCGCCAGCTCGGACATATCTCCCGTACCGATGACCATGCCGCCCGTCCGGTTGGCGATATCCATGAGCACCTGGGTGCGTTCCCTCGCCTGGGAATTCTCGTAAGTCACGTCATGGTTTTCCGGATCCTGTCCGATATCCCTGAAGTGGATGTTCACTGCATCAGCGATCGGCACTTCCTTCAGCGCAGCGCCTGTCTTTCTCGTCATCTCACAGGCATTGTTGTACGTCCGGTCTGTCGTCCCGAAACATGGCATCGTCACCGCGATAATGTCTTTCTTGTCGCGGCCGAGCATATCAAATGCTTTCGCTGTCACAAGAAGTGCAAGCGTAGAATCAAGACCGCCTGAGATTCCCACGACAGCGGTTCTGGAATTGGTGTGCGCCAGACGTTTCTTCAATCCCATGGCCTGGATCGTCAATATCTCCTCGCACCTCTGTGCCCTCACCCTTTCATCCGAAGGAACGAACGGCCTCTTCGGGAATGTCCTGGTGAGTGCTGTTTCCTCATTTTTGATATGGAACGGAATCCGGATCAGAGTCTGTCCTGCGACAGCCTTAAATGTCGTATTTTTTCTTCTTTCACTGACGATCCTCTGGATATCCAGTTCTGAATAGATAATCTCATTATGATACCGCTCTGCCTGTTTTAAGATTGCCCCGTTCTCCGCGATGATATTGTGCCCGCCGAAGACCAAGTCCGTCGTAGATTCACCCTCTCCGGCATTTGCGTAGATATACCCTGCGATCAGGCGGGCTGACTGTCCCGAGATCAATTCTCTGCGGTACGTGTCTTTTCCGATCGTCTCGTCGCTGGCAGAACAGTTTACGATCACGGTCGCGCCCTCCAGCGCTGCCCTGATGCTCGGCGGGATAGGCGACCAGACATCTTCACAGATTTCTGCGGACACGATCAGGTCCTCCATCTCCTCCTCTGTAAATAAAAGCTGCGGGCCAAAAGGCACCCGCTGCCCGTCAAAGCAGATGTACCCTGCTGTGTCCGGCCCAGGTGTGAACTGACGCATCTCGTAGAATTCCGCATAATTCGGGAGAAATGTCTTGGTCGTAAGCCCGATCACCTTGCCCTGATTCATGGCGGCCGCCACATTGTACAGCTTTCCTCCGACCGACAGGGGCGCGCCCACAAACGCCAGGATATCCTTGTCCGCCGTATATTCTGCGATCCTGATCAGCGCGTTTTTCGCTGCCTTCAGCAGCACATCCTGAGTGAACAGATCACTGCATGTATATCCGGTCACGCACAGCTCCGGAAATACAATGATCTTTGCCTTCTGTTCACAGGCTTCACTGATCGCCTCACATATTTTCGCTGTGTTAAACTCCACATCCGCCACCCGGATATCCGGCGTGGCTGCGGCAACTTTAACAAATCCGTGTTTCATTTTCCCTTCCGCCTTTCTTGTCGGGGACGTAGTAAACCTAAGTTTTACTACGTCCCCGTTCACACTTTTTTCACATTTTACTCTTATCTGGCTTTCGCCTTTTTCAACAATCTTTCCAGCTCATCCACTGTATAGTTATATGCTGTATTACAGAAATGACATTTCACTTCGATATCTTTGCCGTCATCGATCATCGCCTGTATCTCTTTCTTTCCGACGCTGATGATCGCTTTTTCAATCCTCTCTTTGGAACAATTGCAATAGAATCGGGCCGGCATGGTGTCAGTGATCTCAAGGTCCAGCCCGTCAAGCACCTGCGCGAGCATCTCCTCCGGCGTATGTCCGTTGTCAAGCATGGAGGTAACAGACTGGATGTTCTGGATATTCTGCTCCAGTTTATTTAAGACCTCATCCTCGATAAAAGGCATTACCTGTACGATGAAACCGCCCGCACAGCGGACAGTATTATCATGATCCATGAGCACACCCAGCCCTACAGAAGACGGCACCTGCTCGGATGTGGCAAAATAATATGTCAGATCTTCTGCGATCTCCCCTGTCTGGAGGATTGTCTGTCCGGAATAAGGTTCTTTGAGTCCCATATCCTTGATCACTGTCATTACGCCCTGGCCGAGTGCTCCTCCCACATCCAGCTTCCCGTTCTTCGGCGGGAGCATCACGCCCGGATCAAATGCATAGCCTTTTACATTCCCCCGGCTGTCCGCCGTCACAGTCAGTCCCTGGATCGGCCCGGAGCATTTGATCTGTATTGTCAGCATGTCTGTCGCATTTTTCATCATGCTTCCCATCATCACGCTGCCTGTCAGCAGTCTGCCCAGGGCTGCTGTAGCCACCGGACTCGTGCCGTGACGCTGTCTTGCCTCTTCCACTGTCTCTGTTGTCACCGCAGCAAATGCACGGATCTGTGTATGTGCCGCAGAAGCTCTTACAATATAATCTTTCATTCTTATTTTCTCCTGATCTATTATCTTTTTATTCCTCTGTTTCCGCCAAATCCTTTCGCTGTTTTCCGTGTTCCCTGGCAATGACACAGATCCTCTCGGATTTATCTCCGGGAACCTCTTTGGTATCCATATCATATGCCGCTTCAAACACCAGCCCTGCTTTTTCAAGAAGTCTTTGCATTTCTTCCAGCGTATATGCTCTCTGATAATGCGTCTCCGTATATCTGCGATACAGCTGCCCCTCTCTGTCAGGCTCACCCGTATCCGGATCTGACCGTCCCGTTTCCCTTACAAACAGTGTCAGGTCATATTCATTGATCCGGTCCTCTTCATAATAATAGTTATCCCAGATAAAACTGCACACTCCCCGGTCCTCCGCGATCGTACAGTCTCCCATAACTTCCCGGTATTTATATTCTGTGTTAAAATCAAACAGAAAAATTCCTCCGGGATCCAGATAATTATTTACCAGCCGGAACACATTTTCAAGATCCTCCGGGTCTGTTATATAGTTGAGCGAATCGCAGACACTTACCACCGCACGTACTGTCCCGTACAGTTCGAACTCCCTCATATCCTGAAGAAGATAGAGGATGTCATGTCCGGACCGGATCCTTTTCTCCATTGCCAGTTCCAGCATATCTTCGGAGTTATCCGCCCCGATCATGTCATACCCGTATCCGGCAAGGATCTCCGTCATTGTGCCTGTCCCGCATCCAAGATCCAGTACGAGTCCGTCTTTTACCCCTTTTTCGCATAGCATACTATGTATATATTCTCCCCATTCCCTGTAGGGGACATTATCCATAAATGTATCATATACTGCTGCAAAGCCCGTATACGCTTCCAATTCTTCCTCCTCCTGTTTCCGGTACGTCAGGTCATATACAAAATGCGCCATCTGCCGGAAAAGTCCGGGACAGGCGCATAAACCCACAAAAAGTGTAACATATTTTCACAAATTAGGCACTATGAAATTCGTATTTTATCCCGCTTTTTATAAATCACTGCGGCGGCGGCAAGCACGATCACGACCGCTGAGATCTTCGTCCAGTCCTGCCACGTCAGGGATCCCAGATCAAAACAGCGGACATTAACCCACATCTGGTTGATCCGTTCATTATTTTCCTGATCAAAATACTGCATAACGACAGCGCGCTCCAGGACATCCTGAGGCGGATACTGGGCAAAGAGCTGCCTGTCCGCCTGATCTGCCTGCGCAGTGATAATATAATCTTCATCGGAGTTGTCTCCGCTGAAAAAGAAGCCGACCGGATATTCGATAGTGTCTTGCGCATCATCTTCCGCGCCGTAGCACCAGTCTGCGTAGGCATAGATGATATCGCTGTCTCCTCCTGCGATCACAGATGTGTACCCGATATAATACATATTCCTGACCACATTATCCGGTCTTGACATAAAATTCATAAAAGCCTCGGCCGCCTGCTGTTTTTCCACATCACCGTCTATGCCGTCTTTGAGCATGACCCAGCCGTCAAACCATACATTCGTACACTCCTCCGGCACCGCATAAGCAAGGTAATAATCATCTATTTCCGCCTGATCGAGCGTATAGACAGCATCTCCCGACCATTGATAGTTTGCAAGGACTTTCCCTGTGACCATATCTGCCTTTCCGCTGTCCGATTCAAATGAATAGGCATTTTCTTTCATCTGCTTCAGGATTGCTTCCGCTTTCTCCACCGTCTCCTCATCTGTCCGGTTCATAACTTCCGCAATCTGTTCCAGCCTGTCGGAAGCCCTGAGAAAATCAGGTTCCAGCAGTGCATCTTCATTCAGGATGCCCAGCGCGGCGAAATAACTGTCACGCACATTATCCTTTATAGTCACCTGCCCTTTATACTTCGGATCTGCGAGCACCTTCCAGTGGGATGCCTCCTCCTTTGAGATCACATCCGGATTATAGACGATCCCTGTAGTCCCCCACATATATCCCGCTGCATACTTGCTCCACGGTTCTCCGTTTATCGTATTCGTGTCAAATATATTCCGGATATAATCCGATACACCGCGGATATAGTAATTATTTTCGTCCGCTTCGTCAAAAAAATGCTCTGAAAGAGGCTGGAGCCGGTCCTCGGCGATCAGTTTCATAAACATATATTCCGAAGGACAGACAAGGTCAAAATCATTTCCCAGCGTAAGCTGGTTATACAGATCTTCATTGGTTCCGAACGTGGAATACTCTACATCCACATCCACCCCGTAAGTCTTGAGGTACCACTCTTCAAAATCCTCCACCATAGAGTTTTCCCCAAGGATCGTTGTCCCCGCCCGGTCGTCCAGATCAATCGCTTCCTCTTCATCCCAGCCGCCCTCATCTATATATTCTTCCCAGTTAGCTATACGTAGAATTACTTTTTCCCCGCTTTCTGCAGCAGATACAGATGCCATGCCGGCATTGCCCGCTCTTCCGGAGAAGATTCCTGCAAAACCCGGACTTCCGGGAAAGATCACCGAAAGCGCAGCTGTCAGTGCCAGACCGGACGCTGCCATCCGGAGCGTACGGTGTCTCCGGTTATTACATTCTCTCTTCATACGCGCCTGCCTCCTGTTTCTTCTCTGTTTTTGCCGAAGCAAGGTTCATGATCACTACTGCAAGGATCACGACCACAAAAATCACTGTAGACAGTGCCCACAGCGCGGTCTTGATCTCCGTCTGGGCCCCCCTTGTGGCATTGACCACATAAGTACTGATCGTATCAAATGTAGCCGGCTTCGTGTAAGTGGATATAAAATAGTCATCCAGAGACAACGTGACAGACAACATGAATCCTGAAATAATTCCCGGAACGATCTGGGGGATCACGATCTTATACAACGCCTGAAACGGGGTTGCCCCAAGGTCAAGAGCAGCCTCGTACAGCCCGTTATCCATCTGTTTGAGTCTGGGTATCACAGCAAGATATACAAAAGGCGTACATAATACTACATGGCCGATCACGAGGGGGATAAATGTATTTTTTTCAATTCCAAGCACAACAATGAGCAGGATACAGATGGAAAATGCAGTCACAACATCCGCATTCACCACCGGAATCCGGTTTGCCGTCTCTACTGCCGTACGCGTTACGGATCTGGAATAAAAGGCACCGATGGCTCCTACAGTACCGAGCACAGAGGAGATCAGCGCTGCGCCCACAGCAAGCAGGACCGTACCTATAATCATATTTTTAAGTTCTTCCGTTGTAAAGAGTGTCACATAATTGTGAAGCGAGAATCCCCGGACCGCACCGATCGTCGTCGAATCCGTAAAGCTGTAAAATGCAAGGATCAGCACGGGAATATACATGAAAAGTGCTACGATGGCAAGCCATGAATAGGAAAGTATCTTTTTCATTACAGCACAGCCCCCCTGTTCTTCGCGTCGTCCTGATCCTCCCCGCCTGTTACGATCGAGACAATGCAGATCACTGCAAACAGGATCAGTGAGATCATAGAACCATTATTCCAGTCATAAATGTTAAAGTAACTTCCGATCAGCGATCCCATGATATAGGTACTGTTGTACATCATGTCAAGTATGACATAATTGGTCATCGCCGGGAGAAATGTCATGGTAATACCGCTTACGATCCCCGGCATGGATAAAGGCAGCGTCACCCGGGTAAAGACCGAGGCGGGTCCTGCTCCGAGATCCTGCGCAGCTTCCAGCAGATTCTGGTCCAGCTGGAGCAGTGTCGTATACAGCGGCAGTATCATAAAAGGCAGATAATCATAAGTCATTCCGATCACGGTATTGAGGAACGGATGAAGTGACAGGTTGCCCTCTATTACTGTCAGGATCTCCTTCAGCGCCGTAATCCTCAGTGTAAAATTGATCCACATAGGAAGGATAAACAGCATCAGGAGCACCGGAGCCCTCTTCAGCCCGCTCCTCGCCAGCACATAGGCAACCGGATAAGCGATCAGAAGACAGACTGCCGTCACTGCAACTGCTATCACGGCACTGTAGCAGAGAGTGCCGATGGTATTTCCATTCGTAAAGAAATTCAGAAAATTGGCAGCCGTGAATCTGCCGCTTCCGTCCGTAAATGCATAGTAGACAATAACTGCCAGAGGCAGTATGACAAAACAGACCAGAAACAGCACATAAGGTATGCAGAGCTGTTTTCTGCTGAATCGAAATCTAAACATATCCAATCCCTACTTTCTCTTCAGTATGATCTGATCTTTCGGGATCATAAGACTGACATGGTCCCCCTCATTCCACAGATCATCTTCATCCAGCACGAAATCATCCTCCGTTGCTGTCCGAACTGTATAATTGTAATGGTTTCCTTTATAAATAAAAGAGATGATATTTCCATCCGCCCGGTAATCCACCTGCTCGTCACTCATGGAAACCGCTTTTACCGGCACCTCTACCGTCACTTCTGTTCCGGCAAGATCGGTTTCTGTTCCGTCCGCCATTCTGACAGAGCTTTCCCCCGCCAAAACAGATCCTTCACAGATCTGCGTCAGATCACATTCGTATTCTCCTCCGGCAAAGGCCACCCTTCCGTCTCTGGTGATCGTTCCGTCAAATACATTAACAAGCACTCCGGCCGGCATGACATGGATCTCGTCCGGCCCGATACACATGCCGATCTCCTCACCGGCCCGCACGCTCCTTGTACTCTGGATGACCACTTCGTTCTCATCCTGCAGGAGCGCAGTGATCTCGTAGTACATCCCTTTAAAGACAGCTGAATCCACGACTCCGCGGAGCTGCCCTTTCTCAGGGCTGGTGATCACCACATCCTCCGGTCGTACGACCACGTCCACACGGGTATCTTTGGGCACATTATCCACACAGGGAAACTGAGCCCCGCAGAAGGCAACAGTCTTTGACGCAGTCATCCTGCCTTCAAAGATATTGCTTTCCCCGATAAAATCAGCTACAAAAGCATTCTTCGGCTCATTATATATTTCCTCGGGAGTTCCGATCTGTTGTATCATACCGTCAGACATGACTACAACCTTGTCGGACATGGTCAGTGCCTCCTCCTGATCATGGGTCACATAAATAAACGTGATTCCCAATTGTTCATGCATAGCCTTCAGCTCGATCTGCATCTCTTTCCTCATCTTAAGGTCAAGCGCTCCCAGCGGTTCGTCCAGAAGCAGGATGTCCGGTTCATTTACTATAGCGCGGGCAATTGCGATCCTCTGCTGCTGCCCTCCGGAAAGAGTGGAGATCTTTCGTTTTTCAAACCCCTCAAGATCTACGACTTCCAGAACTTTCTTCACTTTTTCATCGATCACATGTTTCGGGAGTTTCTTCAAATTAAGACCAAAGGCCACATTTTCATACACATTAAGATGTGGAAAAAGCGCATAGCGCTGGAATACTGTGTTGATCGGTCTCAAATTAGGCGGAAGATGGCTGATATCCTCTCCGTTCAGCAGGATTTCCCCCTCCGTAGGGAACTCAAACCCGGCGATCATTCGCAGAGTTGTCGTCTTTCCGCATCCGGACGGTCCGAGAAATGTAACAAACTCGCCTTTCTTTACCTCGAGATTAAAATTCTCCACCACTGTAGTATCGTCGTCTTCAAATACTTTTTTTATGTTTCTTAATTCAATAATATTCTGGCTCATGGTCCTTCTCCTTGCCATGTCTTTCATTCCTTCTGTACAACATTTTCTGCCGCTTTTTCATGCAGCTTTTATTCTGTCCTCAGTGCTGTCACCGGATCACTCTTTGCCGCTTTCCTTGACGGGATCAGACCTCCGATCAGCGTCAGGATCACACTCAAAGCGATCAGCACGAGGGCAGGTGCAGCGGGAAGCACCGCGCTCACTTCATCAGTCCCCGCCAGGAAGTGGATCAGCGCATTGCCCGGAATAAGGAGCAGAAGCGATATCCCGATCCCCAGCAGTCCGGCGCATAATCCTATGATGAACGTCTCTGCGTTGAATACCTGGGATATATTTCCTTTAGATGCCCCGATCGCACGCAGAATACCGATTTCTTTTTTGCGTTCCAGCACACTGATATATGTGATCACTCCGATCATGATCGAAGAGACGATCAAGGAGATCGCTACGAATGCGATCAGTACATAACTGATGATATCAATAATATCTGTCACGGAAGACATCAGCGTTCCCACTACATCCGTATAAGTGATCACCTGTTCGTCATTTCCTTCTGTCTCCATACGTGCATTGTAATCATCAAGTATCCTGACTACTTCTTCCTTGCTCTCGAAATCTTTCGGATAGATATTGATTCCTGCCGGCTCGGCAAAATCTACATATCCCAGTGTTCTCAGATTGTTTTCAAGCGATGCACTCTGCCCGGAATTCATCGACATCATCAGTTCTGCCAGCTCTTCTCCTGTCATATTCATCTGAAATGCGTCTGCAAATGCATCTCCGTCAATATGCATGGCATTTTCAAGACTGCTTCCCACCTGTGTCATGGCCTGCCCCATGGCTTCGCTCATGCCCCCGGCGAGCTGGTTCATGATCTGCTGCATTGCGGATGATATCTGGCTTTCCACTGCCTCTCCGATGGCACTTCCATAAGCGCCCATGGCAGTTTTCATGTAGCTTTCAACCGCAGCGGAAATCTGCTCTTCCAGTCCTGCCATATCCACAGCTCCGGCAAGACCGTCTGTCAGTCTCTTCTGTCCATCTGCCGTACCCAGATACGCGATAAAATGCTCTCCCATACGGCTCGGATCCGGTGCTCCGTTTTCCCGGGCATACTGCTGATACCCCGCTGCGAGCTCACCTGCAAGTCTGCTGATCTGTTCAGAAGAGATATCCACATTTTCGATCACACCGTTAAATATCTTATCAGCATACGCATTCAGGATTTCCTGCGCATCTTCTGTTCTGAGATACTCCTGCAGATACTCGTCAAATTTCTCCGGATCTGTATATCCGTTCCCAGCCGCAAAATCCTGAAATCCGGACATAAGGGCATTTAACATCTCCCTGAGCTGATCCGCTGTCACGGTAATCCCCTCTCCGGACTGAATGATATCAGCAATATTGTCTTTCAGGATCTCCTGCGCCGCATCTGAACCCAGATACTCCTGAAATGCCCCGGCAAGCCCGGAGTAATCCGCCTCCGGATGTTCCTGCGCATACTGCTGATATCCCTCCATCAGACTCACTGCCATTTCCGAGAACCCCTCGGAAGAAACGTCCAGATCCAGACTTCCCAGAAGTTCCGCTATACTCATGGACGGCAGATCCGGCAGATCCACCTGGATATTTCCGAGGTCTGTCATGCCGGACAGATCGATCGAGCCGCCGGCATCCGCAAACAATCCTGAAAAGTCGAGCGAATCCCCGAGATTGGAAAAGGCACTCTCATCGAAACCAAATGCTTCCTGAAGCTTTTCTTCATCCACAGTAAAGAGAGACTCTGTGTCAAATCCGTCCTCTGAACTTTCCTCTCCGAATTTCTCTCCTGTGAATACATTGACGGAAGGTTCAGCCAATTGTTCTTTTACGATCTCCGAGGCCGCCGCATATTCGGCCACATGCTCCGTCAGTGACGCCGGATAGTTGATCCCCGGGCTCAGCGCGGACGCACTGGCATCCTCCGAAGGCTGTACAACTCCGACAATCGTCAGCTTTTCCCCGTTTTCCACAAGATTCTGCATGTATGCTTTATCGCCGGATTTGTCTGTCCATACCTTATACTGGCTGTCATACTGATAGCAGTCCGCACGATTTACCAGACGGAATACAGTCCCTACGATATCATCATACGTATAGGTTCCCATATCCTCCGGGACAGTGATATTTTCTTCATTTATAAACTGCTCCACCATCTCGTCAAGTTCGAGCGGATCCCGCAGTCCGAGAGTATAGAGCATAAAATCACTCATCCCTCCGCCCGTAGTCAGCACCAGGACACATTCGTTATAATTCTCGGGCCAGCGTCCGGCCTTTATATCATACTGTCCTTCATAGAGCTGCTCGTTCTCCGGCATCTCATAAAATACGTTTGTACTCATCATGGAGGACATCATACTGTTGGTGTTTGACGAACTTCCAAGTCCCATGGAGTCAAATGAGCGGTCCGGGTGTACCTGGCGGATTTCTTCGCCGTTTTCCTTATAGATCAGCGGTTCCGTGTTATAAGAATACTCTACTGCATTGGTATACTTTTCAATCCCGCTGTCCCCGCTGTCCAGAAATGTCTTAAGTGATCTCAGGTCATTGGAGTCCATTGTGGAAAACATATCCGTCACCATCTCCACTACATGGACATCCCCCTGCTCTTCCTCACTGTCCTGCGTTCCGTCTCCTGCATCGCTCACCATTATAGATGTAAAATCAAATCCCGTACTCTGGATCTGGAGAGGATATTCGGAGAGAGTCTCTTCCTCCACCTGCTGGATATAGGCATTGACACCGGTAGACAGCGACAGGATCAGTGCGATACCGATAATACCTATGGAACCTGCAAATGATGTCAGGAGAGTCCTCGCCTTCTTTGTCCTGAGATTGTTAAAACTCAAAGACAGAGCCGTCAGGAAAGACATGGATGCTCTGCCCATGTTCCTGTGTTCCGGCTCCTGCATTTCTTCCTCTGCAATGATATATTCATTGCTGTCTGATATGATCTTCCCGTCCTTCAGGTTGACAATACGGTTTGCATATTCATACGCCAGTTCCGGATTGTGCGTCACCATTACAACAAGGCGGTCTCTGGCCACCTCTTTTAACAGTTCCATCACCTGGATACTTGTTTCACTGTCCAGTGCTCCTGTAGGCTCATCCGCCAGCAGGATATCCGGATTATTGACAAGGGCACGTGCAATAGCCACTCTCTGCATCTGTCCGCCTGAAAGCTGGTTCGGCTTCTTGTGTATCTGTTCCCCGAGTCCTACCTGTTCCAAAGCTGCCCTTGCTTTCTGTCTGCGCTCCGCCTTCCCCACTCCCGAGATAGTAAGCGCAAGCTCTACATTGGCAAGTATCGTCTGATGGGGGATCAGGTTGTAACTTTGAAACACAAACCCGATCGTGTGATTTCGATATGAATCCCAGTCTCTGTCCTTATATTTTTTTGTAGAAATTCCGTTGATGACAAGGTCTCCCGTATCGTATCGGTCCAGCCCTCCAATGATATTAAGAAGTGTTGTCTTCCCGGATCCGCTGGGGCCGAGAATCGCAACAAATTCGTTATCCCTCAGATTTAAACTTACTTTGTCCAGTGCTTTCTGGACCAGACTGCCGGTGCGGTACTCTTTACAGATATCTCTGATCTGAAGCATTTATGTCTCTCCTTTCTTCCGTCCAAGATCCGGTCCCGCCCCTAACCCTCAATGCTGTTATTATAGCGAATATATCCGTGTTTGTCGAATGTTTTACACACTTTATATCATCTCTTTACGCTTTCTTCTCATTTTTATGATATGATACGAAAAGAAAAACTCATGAAAGAGGCCTGTACATGACAGATATCTATTTTGTAAAATCCGACATACATTTTACGAAGACAGAGAAAAAGCTTATCGAATACATAATTGCCAGCCCGCAGGAATTTATCCGCATGAGTATTGGAGACATCGCCCGGCGCATCGGCACATCCGAGCCAACAGTCTCCCGTTTTGCAAGGCACTGCGGATATAATGACTTCAAAGAACTCAAAAGTACTGTACTCCGGCACCTGTCAGAAGAGAACCCGCCTGCCGGAAAGCTCAGTTTCACACTGGGAAGTGAATCCGCCTCCACACCGGACGGATTTCTCAGGCGCCAGCAGCACTGTATTGAAAAAACTCTGGAATTTCTTGACCTGGAAAGCCTGCATAAAGCAGCCGATGCACTCCTTAAAGCTGAAAATATATATATTTATGCCAAAGGGGCCTCTGTTTCCATGGCGGAGCTGCTCAGGTTCCGCCTGAACCGCTTCGGCAGGAGAGTGACTCTTCTCCCTGCCGGCAGTTCGGAGCTTTTTGAATATATGAATTTCTTTACAGATAAAGATCTGGTAGTCCTGTTCGGTTTCCAGAAAACACCGAAAGAGGCTGCCGTACTTTTGGATTACCAAAAACGGACCGGTTATCAATGTATCTTTTTCACAAGCCGGCTATATCATTCACTGGAGCAGGAGTCCGTCATCCCGCTGTTCGTCTTCCGGGGCGAGCCGTCGGAGTATCATTCCATGGCAGCTCCCGCCGCTCTGCTCGATGCTCTTGTAGTAATGCTGGGGGCAAAACTGGGAGAGACATCTTCTGAACAGCTGGACTGCCTGTATCAATTAAAAGAACATTATAAAACGGAGATCCCGAGATAGGATCTCCGTTCTATATCTCTGCCCCTTTCAGAAGTACAGACACATAATCTCCGCCCAGCGCATCGATTTCTTTTAACGCCCGCTTTAAGATTCCCGCCGACTCTACTTTAAAAGCAAGTGAATCAGACATCCGGATCTCGTATGTGCCTTTTATGATCTCTGCCGCCAGATCCTGCACCGTATCCACCGTCTGTCTGAATTCATTCCAGACACAGCCGTACTGGAAGGACTGATGGGTGTCACTTCCTGCCACCAGCGGGCGGTCAAGCTTACGGGAGAGCGCCCTCATCTTCTCCCATGTGCCGTCGCAGTCTCTGGCAAGGTCTTTGCCGTTTACATCGAGGAAGAAGAATTTCTCAAGCATTTCCCGGGGAAGTTCCGGTATATGTCCGCCTTCTCTGTACGGATGTCCCGCACCGAATATGACCGGGTACTCCTCCACCATCTGCGCCAGCTTCTCAAAAGTCAGGAACTTTCCTTTCTCTTTATTCGGTTCCAGACGCCGGTTCATCTCCAGGATGCACTCCATGGGACCGATGATCAGCGTATGGCCGCCTTCTGCTATATCTGTCTCCATCCCCGGAAAAATGCGGAATCCGCTCCCTGTCACAAGAGAATCGCCTTCTCGTGTACACCGGCCGGATATATACCGGTATACCTCCTGAAACCCCAGAGTATTGAAATGTTCTGTGAGACAGAGGGCATCCAGCCCGGATTTCTGTGCCTCCCGGAAAAGCCAGTCCGTATATTCTTTTGAAAAGGGAAGCTTCTTTGCCAGTTTCCCGTGTGTGTGAAAATCAATTTTCATGTTTTTTCTCATCCTTCCTGATTTCTATTTATGATACGACAGACAGTCCGGCACATATGCATACCCACACCAGCGAGATACAGACGAAGATAATATCCGCCCGGGTCACTTTCAGCATGGACAGCTTCATCTTCTTTACCTCAGGGTTCTGTATAGAATAGCGGTATCCCCTGAGTTCCAGCGCTTCAACTGTCGTTCTGGACCGCTTTGCCGTATTGAGCATCAGCGGATAAAATGACTGAATGATCATCCTGACCTGATAGCCCAGATACCGGATCTTCCCGATCAGTCCGTTCTTATGCGGCGGATTGCCTCTGAGACGGTAGGACAACAGGATATTCTGGAACTCCTCCATCAGGACCGGCAGGATACGGTAGGCGAAAGATATACTGAAAGAAAGCTGTCCCGGGCACCCGAACCAGAGCAGACCGTTTGCCAGACGATCCGGGTCAAGTCCGGAAAATACAGTGATGGATGCAAGGGACACAGCCGCTACTTTCAGCGTCATCACAAGCAATGGCGCAATGGTTTCCGTATTCCCGCCGAAGAACAGGGCCACGATAAAGAGATAACCGGTCTGTGAAAATACACCGATGCAGAACAAGAAAAGCACCAGCGGGGCCACCTTTGCAGCACGGGTGGTGAGCGCCACAAAAAGGAAAATTCCCAACAGAAGGACTACATCGTTCAAGAACCACGGAACAAGCCCGAAGAACAGATACCAGACAAGGAGGATACGCGGATCCATTTTCGCGATCACAGTATCATCATTGCCGTAAGCGTTTTTGAGCACCTGATTTCTCAGGAAGTCCATAGAAAATTTATCTAATATATTCTCTGAAAGTTTACGCATATTTTTCACCCCGGAAATATTCCATAAATTCATCGATCGTAAAGCACGGATTCTCGATCCCCAGCGCCCTGCCCATATCACAGATCTGAGGCGGCCGGATCCCCACCTGCTGGCGGACGTACATATCGGCAAAGATTTCTTCTTTCGTTCCGTCCGCGATCACATATCCGGCAGAAAGGACGATCAGCCGTTCCGCCCAGTCGCACACAAGCTGCATATCATGGGTAGCGATCACCACTGTATCCGTAATGCCTTTGAGCATCTGGAGCGTCTTCATGATCTCTCTTCTGGTAGCAATGTCAAGATTAGCCGTAGGCTCGTCGAGGAGCAGGATCTCCGGCTGCAGCGCGATCCCGATGGCCAGGGAAGCGCGCCGCATCTGTCCGCCGGATAACAGCCTGCCATCCCGGTCCTGCAGATCTGTGAGACGGAACATCTCAAGCAGTTCATCCGTCCTCTTCTGATAATCTTCGACCTTTCTCACCATCATAGCGTACTCGATATCCTTGCGGATGGAATCTTTGATGAACATTTCCTCCGGATTCTGGTACACCATGGAGATCGTACGGCCCAGTTCCTCTTTCGGGAGATCCGCAGTCGGCCGATCGTTTAAAAGCACCTGACCGGATTCCGGACGGATCAGGCCCATCATCATCTTGAGCATCGTAGATTTTCCGGCGCCGTTGGAACCGATCAGGGCGATCTTCTCTCCCTTGCCGATCTGAAGGGAAAAGTCGTCAAAGATCTTCGGCGGTTCGCCTTTGACTGCGCGGTATTTTACCGTCACGTTCTTAAAGTCGACGATTGTGTCTCTCTTTAGTTCCCTTTGCAGCGGCTGCTTGTATGCCGGGCCTTTACTTTTAAGATAAGGTGTAAATACGCGGACTCCCTCCGCCACATCCACCGGGAGCTCCTCTTCTTTCTGAAGGAACGACTCTTTCGGGAGAAGTCCTGCATCGATCATACGCTCGGCTGCGATCGCCACCTGTGGAGGAAAGATATTGCATCCCTGCAGTTCTGCTGTACGCCGCATAGCCTCTTTTGCAGGCAGTACCCACTGTACGCCTCCGTCTTTCAGGAGCATGACGTCCTTACAGTATTTTACTATGTAGTCTGTGTGATGCTCGATCACGATAATGGTCTTGCCGTATTTCTCATTCAGTCTTTTAAGCACCTCATAGATGCCGTCCGCATGGGCGGGGTCCAGCTGGGCGATGGGTTCGTCGAGGATCAGGATATCCGGGCTTAACGCCGCGGTTCCAGCCAGGGCAAGAAGGTGCTTCTGTCCTCCCGAGAGCTGCCACACATAATCGCCGATCTTGGAAGAAAGGCCGCAGACGTTCAGCGCTTCTTTCCCTTTTTCCTCATAATCCGGCATGGCGTAATTCAGGCACGCATAAGAGGCGTCTTCCAGCACGGTGGGGCATACGATCTGGTTTTCAAAATCCTGATAGACATATCCCGCCTTGCGGGCCAGCGTGCCGATCTCCTGTTCTTTTGTATTCAAACCGTCGATGATGACATCGCCGTCCATATCACCGACGATAAAGTGAGGGATCAGGCCGTTTAATGTCTTACAAAGAGTAGATTTCCCGCAGCCGTTGTTTCCAACGATCGCAAGGAAATCCCCCTTTTCAATCACTGCTGATGCATTTTTTAATGTCGGCTCTGATGCCCCCGGGTATGTAAATGTAAGATTTCTGATTTCTATAATACTCACTTTCGGGCACCTTCCTGTTACGTTATCTCTTAATTCGTATACTTTCTGTTGCTTATACTTATCTTATGCTGCCTGTCTGTTCCTTGCTCTGCTGCGGATCACGCCGATCACGATCAGCGCGACGACTGCTGCCGCAATGATCGCGATTATGATCGCCGTTGTGCTCTCAGCCCATGCAGCCTCCCAGTCGATCAGCGCGTATCCGCCTTTTGCCAGAAGCTGAGCCACGATCGCTGCAGCGAATCCTACGAGGCAGAGTACGATAGATTTTGCAGAAAGCGCGCTTCCTGTCATCGTCTTCTCATCGCGCGGCTTCATGCCAAGCAGCGGCTCGATCTTGCCGTAGAGCTTCGGTACAAGGAACATTGTCGGGAGCATACAGAAAAGGATGCCTGAGAACAGCAGGTCATTAAGACAGGCGAAGCCTTCTGTCGCAAATACACTTTCCGGAAGTCCTGCGACAGCCTCAAAGTCTTCTACTGCAAACTGTACTTTTAGAATATCTACCACGGTTCCCATAAAAAGCTGAAGGAACACACCGAAGATGGAAGCGCCTGCGACAGCCGCACGGTTTTTCGGATTTTTTACAAGGCGGCCTGCGACATATACACCGATCGTAACGGTAAGGAATTTCTCCAGCTCTCCAAGCCCTCCGAACTGTCCCAGCATGATCTCGCTGAATACAAGTTCTCCCGTTGCAGCACCTAAGCCTGCGGAAAGCGGGTCAAAGAGCATTGCCAGCGTCAGCGGTATAAACAGGAAATACTCGACTGAGAATTCCACGATACCGACCTGAAAAGACGGGATCAGCTCTGTAAATAAAGTAGCCAGTCCGTAAAGTGACATTGAAAGAACAAATACCATCAATTTCTGTGACTGTGAAATCTTGTTCTGTGGATTCATGATTGTTTCCTCCATTTACTCTCTTACTTATTATCAGTTGGACAGTTCAGCCGCGCCATTCGTAAAACCGCACAAATGACTGAACTGTTAGTACATATTATAAAGAGCTTAATGTCAGACTGATATCATGAACCAATAAAATGTAAGTAAAATTTTCGTAAATACATTTTTTGAAAGTTTTTTTACATTTACCACCCCTGAAAGAAAAACAGGCATGCACCCATTCCTTTCCCCACTGCCAGACTGATCACAAAGGCTGACATATACCGCACGATCCGTGCGCGGCGCATAAATACGGGAAATACATTCAGTATCTCCGCCAGGGCCATAGACCAGCATCCGACAAAGATCCCGGCAAAGACGCCAAAGATTCCGAGTCCCCAGTCTCCCGCCGGAATTCCTATCTGAAACACGTAGATTAAATTCCCCAGAATACCACCTGCCGCCGTGCAGTCCTCATAGAAAAGCACTTTGTCCCCGGTATGGGTCCGGTCAGCAAAGTCTGCGATCACGCCTAATTCCACGATCAAAGAAAAAAGGCCGCCTGACACGGCGACCCCGGCGCTAAGACCGACTGCTGCCAGAAGTATCTGTTGTGCCCACATCGATTTCTTCTCCTCTCCGCTCCGAATTCTCGATCAATGTCGTCTGGATATCATTCTCATACAGCCGCATCTGAATCTCCATGGGAGTCGGATCCACAGTAAAGCGCTTCTTTCCAAAATGATTGAAAAAGATCAGGATCCCTGCAGCAACTCCCACAGAATAAGTAATCTCCAGGATTGTAAAACCATTTGTCTCCTGCCCGGTCACGAGCTCATAAATCTGTTCAAAAAGCTTTGTCACGTCTACATCATTGTTAAATGCCATGATAGAAAATGCTGCTCCGAAAAATGTCACTGCCGCAACAAACACTGTCTTTATGATATGCCATGCATAAGCCGGTGTCTTCTGATCCTCGTAGGTCACGATGATATCTGTCTCTCCCAGATTCTGAACATCCGCCTGCGGAAATTTTTCGTGGATACAGGCTATGATCTTGAGTACCGAGACCACACATCTCTGTCTCCCGCTCTTCTTAAACCTGACAATTTTAAGCGTCCTGACCTTTGCCAGCATCAGCTTGTCCGTACACTCCATACTCAGGAGATCTCCAAGCGTTACGTCGGGTTTTGTCACTTCCACATCGCGTCCGCCCTTGATATAGAGTATCTTATTCTCAGATGCCATTATTGCCCTCCTCTGACAGAAGAATCACTCCACTGCAGGCTTCTTCCGAAGCTGTATCCAAAAGCATCTCACATTGTCCATACTCTGCCCGGATCAGAAATCCCTCGCTGCTATGTTCTGTCGGCGCACTGAAATAGTAGAGAATGCCGATCACCACTGCCGCCAGGATTACGATAAGCAGGCATATCCATATTTTTTTCTGTCCGTCATCCATCACATCCACCTGTCCTTTCTGTGGATTAGTATTGTAGTTTGCAGACAAATTATACATACGGAAAGATTTTTGCAGCTCTTTTACCTGCTTACATGCTTCTCTTCTTCAGATTCTCCATGATCCGTTTTTCCATTCTCGACACCTGCACCTGGGATATTCCCATGATCTTTCCTACATCAGACTGTGTCCGGTCGGCAAAATAACGCAGATATATGAGCCTGCGCTCCTGCGCATTTAATGTTTCCAGCAGTTCATTCAGCACCATCCGGTCAAGGATCTTATCTTCGCTTTTTTCTTTTTCTTCGATTTTGTCGAGAAGCCGGATTTCGCTTCCCTCTTTCTGGTGGATCGGCCGGTAGAGAGAATCCACCTCTCCGCCTGCCTCCATAGCCTGTACCAGTTCTTCTTTCTCAACCCCCAGTTCTTCTGACAGTTCCTCCATTGTAGGCTCTCTCCCCAGCCTGTCCGTCAGTTTTTCTCCTGCCTTAAGGCTTTTGTATGCAAGCTCTTTCAGAGAACGGCTGACTTTGATCATCCCGTCGTCCCGCAGGAAACGTTTGATCTCGCCGGAAATCATGGGAACCGCATACGTGGAAAATTTCACATCATAAGACAGGTCAAACTTATCGATTGCTTTGAGCAGACCGATGCTCCCGATCTGGAAGAGATCCTCCGTCTCCACCCCGCGCCCGCCGAAACGTTTTACAACGCACCAGATCAGGCCGATATTTTCCTCTACGAGCTGTTCTCTCGCCTCTTTATCCCCGTCGTGTGATTTCCTGATCAAAGCGATTGTGTGGTCCATATCTCCCTTCCTTTTCCGACGGTCTTCTTCATCTTCACACGGGTCCCTCTTCCCGGCTCAGATTCCACTTCTACGCTGTCCATGAATGCTTCCATGAATGCAAATCCCATTCCGGACCGGTCCTGCTCCGGCAAGGTGGTGAACATGGGCTGCATGGCCTGTCCCACATCTTCTATCCCTTTCCCGTTGTCGATGACTTCCACTGTAAGTACGTTATCCGCTATCCTGCACCGGATGCTCACCTTGTGCACTTCATTTTCGTAACCGTGTATGATCGCATTCGTCACTGCCTCAGATACAGCTGTCTTGACGTCTGCCACCTCCTCCACAGTGGGATTGAGCTGTGTCATAAATGATGCCACTGCCACTCTTGCAAACCCCTCATTCTCAGAACGGCTGTCAAATCTGATCTCCATTTCATTCGTATTCCTCATATTCTTTCCTCCTCATAGATCTGCATTATTTTTGTCACACCTGACAGCGTCAGTATTTTTTTGATCCTGGCATTGGTATGGACTGCCCATACCTCTCCTCCGATCAGACTGACTGTCTTATAGCGTCCCATGATAACCCCTATTCCTGAACTGTCCATAAAGTCCGTCCTGTCAAAGTCAAAAATCACATATTTGATATGATTCCTGTCTATCACGGCGTCCGCCTCCCGCTTGATCTCCTCCGCGTTATGGTGATCTACCTCCCGCGGCAGATAGATCGTCAGACAGTTCTCCTGAACCTGATATTTCATTTCTACTCCTCCTCGTTTTCATTCGCATCTGATCGTACATGCAAAAAGGATATACCAACCGGTATATCCTTCTCTTACGTGTTTCTTTTTCTTTTATCTGTATGGTCTGTATGTATCTCGTATAATACACTCATTCTATACGCTGTCTCTTATTCGCCGCCATCCCCGGAAGTGCCGGTATCCGATGAACTGTCAGCCGCCGTACCACTATCCGAAGAGCCATCATCCGTGGCAGCTGAAAGGGTATCCAGATTTGTCTGTGCCTCTCCGGCATATTCCGAATCTCCATACTCATCTACGACTTTCTGGAAATATGTAACTGCATTTTCATTGTCGCCATTTCCCATATATGCCTGTGCAAGATTAAAAAGTGCCTGCCCGTCGTTATATCCGGCATTCATGCTGACAACTTTCACAAGGGCATCAATAGCCCCCTGGTAATTGCCTGCATCCAAAGCCTCTGTTCCTGTAGAGAAATTCGTATCGCATGCGCTCGGGTATATCTCATTCGTCAGCTCATCATAGCGGGCCTGTCCACTCTCTCCGAGAGAATCCCGGTTAATGCCGATCAGGGTATCTGCCATTGTAGCATAACTGTATTCTCCCGAATTGTACTGGTCCACGACTGTCATAAGACTCTCATAACTGTCCTGTGTCGTCTGAGCCTGGTTTGCATCAGCCTCTACCTCTTCTCCTGACGCCCGGTAATTATCCAGAGTTCTTGTCTGGGCGCTGACCTGTGCTTCCAGCGTTTTGATCTGGTCACTGTAGTTGCGCATCTGGTCATTCATCCGTTCGTTCTGTGACTGGTTTACAGCCGGCGCCACAAGGAACCATATGACCGCTGCACCGATTGCCGCACCGATGAAGATATTAGCCACCGCGAGATGGCTTGCCATTTCCTTGACTCTGGAATGCTTCGGCTGGATGATCGTTTCATTTCCCAGACTGTACTCTACGGCATCCTCTTTCTTTTTCCCGGTCCTGCGCCGCTGTTTTCCTCTCTGATGTGTAAGCTCATGCATATATTTCAGCGTAAGCTCATTTCCTGTATCCAGTTTTCTTGCCTGCCGGACCATCTGGCGTGCCCGCGTATACTGCCCTGTATGCAGGTAGAGAAGGGCCAGCAGCTGGTGTGCTTTCAGGAAAGTCGGATGGGACGAGACCACCTGCTTCAGCTGGATGATCGCCAGATCCTCTCCATTCTGCTGACAGTATGCCAGACATTGATTATATTTCTTTATCGCAAGATTGATCGTTTCGAGTTCCCTGGCAGACGCCTGCACCGTATTGATGTAATAGTCTGCTATATTATTATAGGAGCGCAGATTCTTGCTGATGATCCATTCCACCAGTGCCTCCGGCACTTCCCCGATCCCGTAGTAGACCAGTCCCAGGAGATTTCTGGCTGCAATGTTCTCCCTGTTAAACTGCAGACTGCGCCGCAGCGAGACGATCGCGCCGGACATATCCCGGATCTGCGCCTTTCGCAAACCATCGTTATACCAGTAGTTGGACTGATATACGATCTTTTTCGTATAATCCATCTATATCCACCATTACGCTTTCTGTACTTACTTCTTCTGTTCCATAACCTGTTTCAGCAGGTCTGTCACATCCGAGAGATCTTCCTGATAGACTGCATCCTCGATCTCTTCTACTTCAAGACTTGGTTTGAACTTCTTTAACTCTTCTTCGTAATTCAGCATCTGACTTTACCTCCTGAATCAATTCCTTTATCATCCCCGTCAGATACAGAGAGCCCAGGCAGTATACCCTGCGGCTTTCTCTGTTTTGGAGCGTCCATAAAAGTGCATCTTCCACCGACTCTCTGACTATGACAGGACGATCCGTATATTTCCTGAAGATATTTCCCAGCTGCTCTGTTCTCGTTCCGCGGGGATCGTCAATATGTGTCACAACATATATATCTGTCCGCAGATTTCTGCACAGCGCGGCTGCCATCTTCTCATATTCTTTGTCCTTCACCGCGGAAAATAATATGATATTCCCCTGTTCATCCTGCGGAATACTCTGCAAAAACGCCTCAACCGCGCTTATATTGTGTGCCCCGTCAACATACACTCCGGGCAGGATCTCTTCCATCCTGCCGGCCCATTTTAATTCTGACAGGACCTCTCTCCACCGCGCTGTACGGGCATTTTCCCTGAAGAGGTATCTCATCACTTCCATGGCGAGCATTGCATTGCCCGGCTGATATATTCCGGTATTGTCTAATTTCCACGTGGTATTTCCATAATAATCACTGAAACAGGAAAATGCAATATGTTTGTCCTCTATTCCGAGAATTTCGTACGCGTCTTTCCCGATTTTTTTACAGAAGCTCCCGTTTTTCTCCGCTGTCTTTTCAATGACTCTGTCGCTTTCCTCCGTGGATGCGGCATAAAAAACAGGCACACCGGGCCGGATGATCCCGGCTTTCTCCGCTGCGATCTCAGAAAGCGTGTCTCCGAGATACTGCATGTGGTCATAGCCGATGGAAGTGATCACGCAGACAAGGGGCGGCTCTACCGCACTGGTAGCATCCAGCCTGCCGCCCAGGCCTGTCTCGAGAACTGCGTATTCCACGCCTGCTTCCCGGAAAGCACACAATGCCATTCCCAGAAGAAATTCAAAGAAGGTCGGATGGGAAAGTCCGCTTTTTTCCATAGCCCGGACTGCCCTGAGTGTATTTTCGAAAAGCCGGGTAAACGTGCCGTCATCGACAGGTGCACCGTCAATGGCGATTCTCTCATTGATCTTCACCAGATGCGGAGAAGTAAAAAGCCCCGTCCGTTTTCCTTCCGAACGGAGCATCCCGTCAAGATAGGCACACACGGATCCTTTTCCGTTGGTTCCGGCCACATGGATCACTTTCAGATCTTTCTGCGGATTCCCCAGATATTTCAGAAAAGTTTTCGTGTGCACCGCATCATTCTTTTTTGTAAATTTAGGAATTTCCAGTATATATCCTACTGCCTCGTCGTATGTCATTCTTCCTGTTCTTCTTCCTGATCGACAAACGCCTGCCTCCCGTTCTGAGGAGCATCCGGATCTGCCGGCACTTCTGTGAGGGTGTTGTCACTGTATATATAAGTCTTTGATTCCCTGAATATAGTATTGCTGGATCCCACCTGTGCCACCATCACGGTATCGCCGTCTTCGATCTCAGAGTCCTTAAGGTCCAGCCTTGTATTATTCAGGAATGTCGTAGTCTGTTTTTCGCCGTTTATATAAACTTTACTCTGCTTAGTGAAATTATCTCCGTAGATACTGTAAGTCGTACCGTCAGCCTGGACGACCATCTGGGAAATCTCCGCGTCTTTAACGCCCATGACCATATGTTCCTCCGGAACCGGCATGCCGGAGTCTCCGTATACATACTGGTCGCCGTACATCATATCATACTGGAGCAGCTCCAGATCCGCAAGATAATCTTTTGTCTCACGGCGCTGCTGATGGTAATTGAACACTGTCCCTGAATGGATGTCCAGCCGGTCAAACACCTCTGCCATGATCTGATATGCGGCAATGTTCTCATCTTCCTTTTCCAGACCGATATTGTCCCAGATGACATAGTTCGTATTATAGAGATACCGGCTCTTAAGGTCTTTTGCCTCCAGATCCATAGTCGGAAGGTGGTCTCCGTAGAACACGAGTACCGTAGGCTCGTTTCTGGACTCTACCGCCTCGATCAGTTCGCCGGCAAACTTATCCATCTCATGGACGAGATTGACATAGTACTCCCATGCATTTCTCTCGCCCTCATTCTCGACTCCGCTGACAACGATCTCCGGATTCTCGAGGACTTTCTCCGTTGGATATTCTCCGTGTCCTTCCACACTTATGGTAAAGACAAAATCCTGTCCTTCGGTCGTATCCATGGATTCCATGATATTTGGCACAAGGATATCATCCGTCGCCCATCCTTTGGGCGTTGTCTGCAGGATGTTCATAAACTCCTTACTCGTAAAATGATCGAATCCCATCTTGTTAAATACCTGTGCACGGCTATAGAAGTTTCCTCCGTTGTTATGAAGCGCCTCTGCGCCATAACCGAGAGCCTTCAGCGCACTGGCGGCACTCTCCATCTGATTAAACTTCGCGTAAGTCTTATATGGGTATTCACCCGGACCGAAGAAACGCATACTCATGCCTGTGAGCACTTCGAACTCTGTATTTGCCGTACCGGCACCTACTGACGGAACTTTGAAATACCCCGTCGAATACTCCTCAAAGAGTTTTCTTAAATTCGGGATCGGATCTTCTGAAAAACGCAGCCACTCCACTTCCGTAGGATCAAAGAAAGATTCGAGTTGCACAAACATAATGTTTGGCATCTCATCCTCTGAAAGCCCGGTACTGCTCTGCGTCAGCTCTCCGTTATCCGTAATCTCGTTCATCGTCTCTTCACTGTATCCTGCCGGTTCATTGATACCTGTATTGAACAGGCTGGCTGAAAAGCAGTATGGAAACCCGTAGTCTTCATATGCAAAAGCAATATTTCCAAAATAATTGGAAATAACGCGTTTATCAATTGCCACATCCGTCAGCCACAGACATGCCGCAAATGAGACTCCGACGCCGCACAGAGCAATGATCCTGTGCATCTTCCCGGTGAACTGTCCGCCCCTTCTCCACATGGAGACAACCCAGAATACGACAGCCACCACGCCAATGATGATCATGATCAGCTCAAATGTATTGAAATAATTTCCGGTCAGTTCCAGTGCATCGGACAGCACTTTCAAATCCTGTGCGTTAAACGGCGTGACCCTCTTGGTGAGAAGATAGCCGTTACAGATTCCCAGAAACAGCCAGAACACACTGAGCAGGATCCTGGCAAATACTCTGCGCCGGAACAGATAAACGATCATAAAAGTGGTAAATATCATAAATGCGTTGTACAAAAATACAAGCGGCGTCCCCACGAGATAATCCCACGCCTCGAATAAAGAAAGCCTTGAAACCACTTCGATCAAAAAGTTGATCACACATGCAAGGAGAAACTGAAGCGGCAGGGAAAGTCTGTTCATCCATTTATAGACCGGCTGCATCTTCTTCGCAAACCTGCTGTTCCGCCGTTCTTCCAGTATGCGCTGCCTGCGCTCTTTCTTCTCCTTAAAATGCCGCTTGATATCCTCTTTTTTGAGATTTCTGACTTTTGTAAAAAATCCTTTGATATCAGGTTTTCTGATATGAATGCGTTTCATGTATGATCGTACATCCTTTCTTTTCTAAGAGAGAACTTCCTCCGGACTATTTAGCAAGTCCTGCTATCCTCTCTTTTACCTGCTCGAGCATCTGTGTGTATTTCTCCAGCTTGTCTCTCTCAGCCTGAACCTTGTCTGCCGGAGCCTTGCTCACGAATTTTTCATTGGAGAGCATACCCTGCGCTCTCTTTATCTCCTTATTTAACCTTGCTTCTTCTTTTGCCAGTCTCTCGCGTTCCTGCTCAAAATCTACCAGATCTTCCAGCGGCAGATAGACAACCGCATCCGGAACTACAACCGATACCGCGCTGTCTGCGATTCCTTCTTTGTCACCCTGGATCAGGATCTCATTTGCCATCATCAGCGGCTTCACAGATTCGCTGACCGCTCCGATACCGCTGCAGAGTCCTTCCTGTGTGCAGACGATATATACTTTCGTCTTTCTGCTGTTCGGCACATCCATCTCAGAGCGGATGTTTCGGATACCTTTTGTGATCGCTTTCACATGTTCCATCACGTTCTCGTCTGCCGGGAAATTCCACTCGTCTTTGTACTTCGGCCACTCTGACATCATCAGGGACTCTTCTTCAGGCACAAGTGCACTGTAGATTTCCTCTGTGATAAACGGCATGAACGGATGGAGCAGTTTCAGGGCCTGACCGAGGACCGTCTTCAGTACCCACAGGACGCAGTCTGCGGCTTTCGGGTCTTCATCGGCATGATAAATACGGTATTTCGCCAGTTCTACATACCAGTCGCAGAATTCATCCCAGATAAAGTCATATACCTTCTGTACCGCGATACCGAGCTCGTATTTATCCATATTCTCTGTCACGTCTTTTGCCAGTGTGTTCACCGCGGAGAGGATCCAGCGGTCAGCCGGCGTGAGCAGCGCATCGCCCGGTTTCTCAATGACCGCTTCATCTTTCATATTCATAAGGATGAAACGGGATGCGTTCCATACCTTGTTCGCGAAATTACGGCT